>Ga0307507_10009150_pt1 | contig 13318 bp, 13 predicted proteins | sample 7_EM_MG_FD_207223 | JGI IMG/M metagenome (GOLD analysis project Ga0307507, IMG submission 207223) | Populus trichocarpa ectomycorrhiza microbial communities from riparian zone in the Pacific Northwest, United States - 7_EM | ecosystem: Host-associated > Plants > Roots > Unclassified | place...
GAAATTACAAGAACGCGCTGTCAACCATGTTATTGAGAGTGTGTTTGGAAACATGATACAAACCGCGTTCCCTTAAATTTTAAATTTTGTTTTTGCTTGAAATGAATTTATTTTATGTTTTCAGAAGGTTTCGATGCACTGATGTTAAAAATAATTTAAAAAAAAATAAAATTTTTTTATTTTAATGTATTTCTAAATAAAAAACAATTTAAACTGTCATCATCACTGTTGTAATTTCAATGACACCCTAGACAAGCTCCACTTCACGTTGTTGGGAATAAAATACGCTAATTCTTTGAAATCCAATTATATATATAAAATTCTGTTTTATCATGGTGGAGTGAACACAAGGGATGTCTTCATAGAATTTTATGTCCAAAATTCTCCTCTCATTTCCTTTATCATGAACGAATAACATTAAAAGCAAGTTATAAAAGATGCCTCTTAAAACGTACAATTCTTTTATATTTCATATTTTAAATTTTTCTGAGTAGAGAATTCATGATAGCTTTATTTTATCACTGTATGTATGTATAGCATGAGATTTGGATTCTGACAACGAAGAAGAATAAAGTGTATTTCTTTAACCTTTAATAATTAATTTTTTTTTTATTAATATGGATATCAGGCAGATTACAAGCACTTCGATTAATTTTACGGGTTCTAAAATTGACGCCTATATAAACCTCTAGTGGTTATTATATTAACAATCATATGACTTGAATCTGAAACTACAAGGAAAACAAATTTTTTAATTTTAAGTTTTTATCACTATAGTACTTACTAGACGGTTCATAATTAGTTTTTAACCTTTGTAATCAATGCATAAAATCCACCAAAAATAAATTATAAAACATGCTTCTTGAAACGTACGCTTTGATATGTATAACAGTAGAGTTAAACATTTTAGGTTTTTTAAAATATTTTTTATTTAAAAATATATTAAAATAATATATATTTTTATTTTTTTTAATATTGAAATATTAAAATAATTTAAAAATATCAAAAAATTAATTTAAAATAAAAATATTTAAATTTTTATAAAAATATTTTTCAACAAAAAAAAATTGAACTTAATTGCAAATGTGCAATGTGAACACTATCATTTAAAAAGTAACCCATGTTTTGGACATAATTTGAATTTTTCTAAGGCTTCATGGTTGAATTAGCTTTTTATTAATTTTTAAATATAAATTAATTTTTTATATTTTTAAATCACTTCAAAATAAAAAATAAATTAAAGTCTATTTTTTTTTTGAACAAAATAAACAAACAAATTCATCCTTTTTCCTTTTCATTTAGCTCTCTCTGTTTGTGGTTTGTGGTTTGTGGTCTCTCTCTCTTTTATCTTCTCCAAAACGTCTTTAGCTTATTCTCTGGTTTGCTTTCTCTCCAACAAAACTTTAATCTTCACTGCAAAAAAAGAAAGACTGAAACTTTGAGTGATTTGGTTTGCTTGCTTGCTTCTTGTTTCTTTTGTTTTTCTTAACTCTCATTCTGCGTGTTCGCTTACACATATGATGAAAAGCCAGACAGATAAATAGTTAAAGATGTGTGCTTTGAGTGTAGATTTTGAGAAGTGGAGGAGTTTTTGTTGCAGTGGAGTTCACTCAACCTCAGGAGGTTCACCATGGTGGGATCCCAAATGGAAACAAACATGATTCGTGGTTCCTCCGATTCCCGTTACTTGCAGAAATTCAGACTCTATGAGACTCGCTCGGTATGCACATAAATTACTCGCTCACTTTTCTTCAATTGTTATCCTTATGTTGTTGTGTTTGTTGGTTTTTGTTTTTCGTTTTTTTGTGTTTTGAGGTTTATGATTTGTTGGTTTTGTAGTTCTTGATTGTGATTTCTGGGATATTGATTTTTCTCTTTTCTTTTGTCTGTGCGCGTGTTCGTTTGATTTTTTCTGTGATTGCCTCCCTTAAGTGAGGAATTCTAAAATTTTGATGATTTTTCTGGGGTGATCGTTTACATTGGATATGATTCGCATGGTGTTGGATTTAGGTTTTTGACTTGATCAGGTCGTGGTGTGGACCTGATTGGCAATTCAGCTTTGAAGATAATGTTTCGAATAGAGTACTCTTTGTCTCTTTGATTTAAGTCCGCAATTGGTTGAGTTTATGTTTAGTTTTGTCTTGCTTAGTTCATTTTGAAATCTCAGAGCACGCTGGGTTTATGTCATGGAATGATTTTGTTCAAAAAGTAGGGATGTTGAATTTGTGCAAAAAAGTGGGGAGTTACACATGTCCAAATTTCACTTTGTTATACTTGTTTTGCTTCCTTATTCTTTTTTCCCAAAATAATGGAAAGAAGAGTATGTATTTTGCTCAGTTGCCATTCGGTTTTATACATTAGCAGCTCATTGACATGTCGGCAAGCTTGTTCCTCGGAATACTTCTTTGTTATGCCAAATTTGGGTGTCATTTGTTGCACAATTCTTTGATGTTATTAAAATTGAATAGTAGGATTAAGGTTAATAACATTAAAAACATTTACACGAATTAGCCTGTTTTTCCTTCTCTTTCCTCCTTTTCTGCATAAATTGAGATCAACATTTTAATCATGCATCCATACAAAATTCCCCCCCCACAGTCACTCACCTTTTTGATTACTTCCTCATGTTTTCTTGCACAGTATCGCGTTTTTGAGGCATAAAAGGTCTATTGAATTTTAAAGATTTTTGTCTTTCTTTTCAGCATGCAATCAATAGGGTAACTTAGATGTATTAATCTTGTTCCAATAAGGTGGTCAAGCATAGTCCATCTTTTCTTTCAGTGAATCTTATAAAGAGAGAGTATTACAGACATGGGACATTAATTTCCCAAATTTTACCAGACCTTTTGTTTCATGTTGTTTTATACGAAGTATGAAGGGAGTTATCTGTGCTGGTTTTAGTATGCTATAATGAAGCTGTTATCCCATCATGTCTTTGTCCTATATTTTTCAGTATTGGGGGTTATGTTCAATTTATTATGGGTAATGTCAGCCCTTTCTCTCACTGAACCCTGAAGTCACTACCACATTGGAAAACTATGCTCAACCGGTCCTCTTGCATGAGTTGCATCCTTTTGATGATGAAGCAGGAAACCAGTTGCTTAGAACTTTTTCTCCTTCCTGTCATGCTGAATTTCAATGAACTGAATGATGTACTTTTCCCTTTCGAAAAATTCCCACTTTTGTTTGGTGGAACTTTTTGTTGCTTCTCTCATTTATCCCACAATTTATTTTATAACGTAGTAAAGTGACTTTGGTAATATGAATTTATCTGTCGAAACATTTTTATTTTCATCGTTCTTTTATTTATATTTAATGATTATCCATGCCAATTTCTCAAATCATCATTACAGCAACTTCTAATCCAACATCTACTACGTGACAGAATTTTTATATGATTGGAGGAGACAAGAACAGAACCCTTTGGAGGGTGTTAAAGATTGATCGTTTAGAGCCATCTGAACTCATTGTTCTTGAAGATTCTACAACATATTCAGAAAGTGAATGCTGTGATCTGCTAAGGCGAATACATGAAGGCAACAAGTCAACGGGTGGACTTAAATTTGTCACTATTTGTTACGGAATTGTTGGTATGTTGTATCTGCAAGGTCTTCTATATAAGCACTTAATCTGTTTAATTGTTGAACTCATTTTTTCTTTTTTCTTCAACATAGGGTTCATTAAATTTTTGGGACCCTATTACATGCTGCTGATAACAAAAAGAAGGAAGATTGGTGCAATTTGTGGCCATACAATTTATGCTATAACCAAGAGCGAGATGATTCCTATTCCAAATTCTACCGTGCGGTCCAATATGACTAGCTCTAAGAACGAGAACAGGTCTTTGTCCATTCTGCATGTAAATGTAATATGTACCTGGCACCGTTAAGGAGATCTAAGAGACTAATATCAGAATTGCCATTGTTGATTTGTAATTAGATGATGACTCTTTTATGGTTGTGGTGCTTGATTTTTAAATTAATAGTTTGATATTTTTCTTTCATTTAATTATTTGGGACAATTAGTCTGAGTTGTGTGTTGTCTGTTAGAAGTAGACTGGTTCAACACTGGAGGTAATTTCTCAACTATTTTTGTCATCACACCCTTCAGTGTTAATTAATGACGCGGGCTTCTGTGATTCAAACTTATTCAGGTTCTTCTAGTAGTTGTAGTTATAGTTTTATGTTCTTTCTTTGTTTAATTTTGTTTTTGAGATGAGACAAGTAGGGCATCTAATTCTAATGTATGCATAGCAAATATTACTGCCGCGTCCTTTGTAGTTGATAATTTTGTGTAGTGGCTATTTCCAGTTCATTTCCTGCATATGTACAGGGACAAACTTCATTGCTGTTGTGATGTTAATAGAACATGTTGAATGAGACAAGGTATCATCAGGGTTTGTGGGGGAAAATTCACTTTTCTTTCTTTCTTTCTTTTCTATTTGTTTCACTTTAGTTTCTTGGCTGATACTAATTGGACTAACAATTCATAGTATCCTTTTTCGCTTTATAACATTATTAAATACATACTGATTTGTCCTTCAATTTTTTTTGTCTTGATGAAATAGATACAAGAAGCTCCTATGCACGGTGGACCTTACAAGAGACTTCTTTTTCAGCTACTCCTACAATGTCATGCATAGTCTCCAGAAGAATTTATCTTTTAACGAGACAGGACAAATTCACTATGAATCAATGTTTGTTTGGAATGAATTCTTAACTCAAGGAATTCGAAATAACCTCAAGAATACTCTATGGACGGTGGCATTAGTACATGGCTTCTTTAAACAGGTGCATCTTATTTCAAGTCACCAACCATACAAAAGTGTTTAAAGACATTTGATGCAAGTAAAGAATAGTCCATGATAGAAAATGTCCATTACCAAATATGATGGTGTATGTTATGTTTTGCCATCTTCTCTAATTTCCTACTCTCTATTTAGTCTGGTTCTTTTCAAAGCTATCGAGTTTATTATAATATCCCATTTTGAGTTAGGAGTTGAAGTTCCCCTATATTGATCTTTGGAGAGGGAAATTAACTAAATTAAGAACATGCTCCTTTTGTAAGTTGAACAGAAGATTAACATCATCCACATTTATCTGGCCTTCAGAATATCCTCTCAATCTTACTGATGCAAATTTGTCTGAACTATTCTGAGACTTCAACCTGATCTTTATGGTTTCCTGTGTTGGTATCCAGGTCAAAATTTCAGTATCTGGCAGGGAGTTTAAATTGGCTCTAATTGCTAGACGATCACGGCATTATGCTGGCACAAGGTATGGATAGTCTTCAAAACTTTTGAACAACATGCTAGCTGGATTTCCTCATCTATGCCTGGCTGCTTAGATCTTTTGCCCTTGAACATGTCAAACTCTCAAATGCTTTTGATTCAATCTTTATATTAACTTCTTCATATAGTCTGCTGCTGACTTTATGAAAAGGCCACTATCCAGTTTTACCCCCCTGATCACTGCTGAACTTACAATGAATTTCGTTGTGACTTTACTTTTCTCTTGTCTATCTAGATATCTAAAACGAGGCGTGAATGAGAAGGGTAGAGTAGCTAATGATGTCGAGACAGAACAGGTTGTGTTTGAAGATGTTTCTGAAGAACAGCCAGTGCAAATAAGTTCTGTTGTGCAGAATCGGGGTTCAATCCCGCTTTTCTGGTCGCAGGAATCCTCACGACTGAATCTTAAACCTGACATTATGTGTATGAACTCGGTATTCTGAACCTTTTTATTCTCAGTGATAACTTTCATAAGTTATTCATTTATTATTATTTTGCAGTATCAAGGAAGGACCAAAATTTTGAGGCAACAAAACTTCATTTTGAAAATCTTGTGAAGAGATATGGAAATCCAATAATTATTTTGAATTTAATAAAGGTAGGTTGCTGCAATTACCAAGACACAGATTGCTCCACATGCCTGTGCTCATGTGATCTTTTTAAGCTTCTTGTATATGAAAGTTGATTCATGATTTTTGTTGTTGTTGTTGTTGTTGTTATTGTTATTGTTATTATTATGTTTAGTGATTGTCTGGGATTGAGGCTTGGTTGTTGTTGTATGTTTTTGGCAATTATGTTGGTGATTGGCAGTCGCATGAAAAGAAGCCTCGTGAAACAATACTTGGGGCTGAGTTTGCAAATGCCATCAGAGTTATCAATCAAAGTTTATCTGAGGAGAATCGTCTGAAGTTCCTACACTGGGATTTGAATAAACATTCTAGAAAGTACTTCACTTGCCCACCCCATACTGTTCTTTCACACATTAATTTATGATGATTAAAGTCAATAGTGTTTGGTTATTTTCAGCAGAGCTACAAATGTCCTAGCACTTCTTGGAAGAGTCACTGCCTATGCATTGAATTTAACTGGGATCTTTTATTGTCAAGTCATGCCAAGTTCAAGCTCCAAGGGATTGTTAAATGGGTCCTGCTTTGAGTAAGTTAATGCAAAAGGCTTCCAACTCTTCTTACATGGTATTTTTTTTGTCATATGCACTCTGGGAAATACTTGCTCTGAGAATTTGTTGTCCTGCTAAACTTTACAATGTATTTACACAATTGCTTTTCAGGCTACTTTTAATTTTTTTGTAAATTCATTTAATTGATGTGTATTTTATTTTGCTTCGTTGAATTTCAAATGATTTGAGGAAATATGTTGATTCAAAATTCATAAATCATTAATGTGCAGCTTGTGGAATATGTGTTTTTGCATTTGTGCTTTGTAATCATTCAAAAAGAGGTGGGAAAGACACAGAAAATGCAATCCCATGGTGAATGATACCCTTTTAGTAACTACTCATTTTAGGGTACACTGCCATGATTTTTTCCTTGCTTTCTGTCTAATTCCTGTAACTTCCTTACGATGGTAGCAATGCAAATTTGGTGCAGGGAACACGATGGTGACTGTTCTCTTGAAAACCTGTCCAATGAAAATGGCAATGTCGGCAAGTTGGATTCAGAAATTACCAAAGCTGATTGTGATGCAAATCGAAATCAGAGTATCAAGGTTCCAATGTTCCAAAACGGGGTTTTAAGGACCAATTGCATAGACTGTTTAGATCGCACAAATGTTGCACAATATGCCTATGGATTGGTGGCTCTTGGACATCAGCTGCATGCACTTGGATATATGGAATATCCAAATATTGATCTGGATAATCCTTTAGCGGAGGATTTAATGAGGATTTACGAGACAATGGGCGACACACTTGCACTGCAGTATGGTGGGTCCGCTGCTCACAACAAGGTAATCCTTATGGTTCTGGGGAGGCCTACTCTTATATGATTAAAATATGATTGGACATGAATGTGTGGATGGAATACATTTTTTGGCACAGCTAGCTGTTACCTTGGATTTTTTTTAATTTGGAGGAAAAAACCAAGAATTTTCTCACATGAGATTATGGAGCTTGTAGGTGTGTGATTGTTTTACTTTATTCAATTTGAAAATTGCAGTATGATGGGTCTGTTGCTCGCTTAGATGATTTGATTTGTAGGATTTTTGAAATCAGAAAGAAAGATCTACGAGCTTGTTGATGTTTCTTAGTTTTGGATGCATGTGTTTTTGGTGAGCCCATGGAAAAAAAATGCCAAACTTGTGTTGTAGTTCTGTTCAATGTTCCAGGGTGCACAAACTATACTATTTGACTAAGTTGGCTGTGTCACATCAGTGTTTTATTTAAGAAATTTAAGTTTGCATGTCATCACCTCTTTGATTGCAATGTTAAGGAACTAAGGTAATCACTTTTGGTATCCTTACCATGGGAAGAAAGTAAGGTATCTCAGGAGTTAAATGAGAAATTGATGTGTTTACCATTGAAATTGTCAGCTCATTCCTTAAAAAGCAAAACATTCTTGTTTCTAAAATATACTGGATGTTTAATTCACTATGCTGCAATGATGATGTTAAATAGATATTTTCTGAGAGAAGAGGTCAGTGGAAAGCAGCAACTCACTCCCAGGAATTTTTTAGAACTCTACAACGTTATTACAGCAATGCCTACATGGATGCTGAGAAACAAGATGCTATTAATGTGTAAGTTAAATAAGCTCTGTTCTTCTCTGCCATCTTTACTTTTCTCTGAAAAGAACATCCAAGGTCAGGGAGTTTTAAAATAGTATGTTTCGATGGTAGGGGTTCATTGCAGGGGATGGATTATGCATTTGATGTGATATTTGCCTTAACTTCAGGTTCCTGGGTCATTTCCAGCCACAGCAGGGAAAACCAGCACTGTGGGAATTGGATTCAGATCAGCATTATGATGTTGGAAGGCGTGGTCCTGATTTAGTTGAGCATGCTAGGTAATGTATTCTGTGTAACTTTCCATATCTCAAGAACTTTTCTATAATCACGTAACTCCCTCAGTTCCATAATTATAGCTGAACTTGAAATGGTGCACTTGTTTAGGTAACCACTTCGTTTGGGTGGGTTTGGGGGGGTTTGGGGGTAACATTACGTTGGACAATGGGGTATAAAAGTAGGTAATCATTGACAATGCAAAAACATTTAACTGAGCCTAAGAGTCAGCATGGACTATGACTTCACATGAAAGGAAGGAGAATTGTGTTGAGAATTTCAGTTTCTGCGTTTGACAAGTTTTACTTTATATCTGGGGACTTCTCTGTGAATAAGAACTATGTAGAGACACTTTTGTGAATTGGAAAACTGTATTACAAGAAGATATATTGGTGAAAGACCTTGGTTTGGAGAAAGTGCATGTTTCTGATATGATGTAGATCTGGTTTCAACATTGTATTGCAAATAAATCACCAGCTTAAAGATGGTTTTTTCCAGTAAATGTAATTCCTTATGTCATTTTTTTTTCAAATCATAACTACAACTTTGATATTGGAATTTCTCATTTCATATCTTTGATTCAAATGATTTTCAACAGAAGGGCTTTTTTCCAAATTAATTATGTGTGTTTAACGATGTTTGTCTGTGAGCTTAATGCCAGGGTTACTTTGACCATATAATGATTAGAAGATAAATATCATGAACCTAGAATTTCATTTGGAGGGAAACTTTTATGCAAACATTTCTTTTTTGTTATCTTTAGGTCACTCATTAAAAGATCACTCTCTGATGGCAATCTTCCCTGTGAAAGTGAGTCGCTTGTATCAGCTGCCAGTGTTGGATACAGTAAATCTTTATCTGAAAAGGAGGGTGGAGTTAATAAGGGTCTTTCAGACTCAACTCCGGAGATACCAGCTTGTGAAATTGACATATCATATTCCAGGTCTGCTTAAATTGCTTAATGCTTCTCATGCTTGTTACGACTTTATTACCCTATTTGATAAGACAGGCCCATGGTTTATCTGATTTGTATTCATCATTCCTCTTAGAGGTGCATAGTTGATGAGTAATTGAAAAGCCAGATAGCTTCTCTTTATTAAATAGGATATATTTCTTTATCCATTAGGAGATAAGTTGTCATTCCACTGCTATTGTAGTGACATCTACTCTTTCATCTAAAATGTAGACACGGGAGTGGATAAGTGGTGTATTTATGAAGGCTGCAGCTACAAAATCTGGCTGCTGTCCTCACTCAAATTTCAACATGTAATTTTCAGTTAGAAATGGAGATGTTTGGATGCATGCTAAACCCTTTTTATATCATGCAGTCGTTGCATTTGATGTGCACCTATGGTTGATTAGTGTTGGGTGTCTTTCTAGGTACATTCCCTCAATGCCTTGCAGGAAGATATTTGAAGATGAGGAATGCCTATACTTTGAAAGTGATCATATTTGCTATGATGAACATGGGGATGCTTGTAGCTTCTCAAATTTCCTTGATAAGGAGTGGCTTTCCTCATCTGGGAATTCGTGTGAAGATCTATGTGATAGGTAGTTTTTGTGCTTCCTATTAAGTGCTTCAGCTGAGGAGCCAAAGGCAATACTCACCGATTGTTTTAATGGCTGCAGGTCTATTGCTGGCCTATCGTCTGAGAATCTTGCAAATGATCTGAAAATAGAAACCAGAACATCTGCTACAGAGTCTGGATCTAGCTTGAAGGTCAGTATGTTTTATTTTAGTTGCAGTGTCACATCATGCATGATGCCTTTATGGCGACCATTTCAAGGAGTTGTCTGGAGTCTGGACTAGTGCTGGCTTTCAAGAACGGAGATTGGGTTGCACCCACAATTTGGTTACAGTCTATACGGCAGGCTTTGCTGCAATTTTCTGGTGTATGACATACAATAGCAATCATGTTATTTGTCAGAATTGAACTCAATTGCCGTCATGTGATTATTAAATTGCTTAAAACTGCCTGATCAATCTCCTACATGTTTAAGCATCAAATATATTTTACGTTGTGCACACCAATCCCATACAATTTTTGCCATTTCATGTTTCATCACTTACTTTCCTGATTTATGTTAGTTTCACAATGTTAATCTGCTGCTTCCTTTTGTTCAGGGAGGAAGTCAAACTGGGACCTATCTTTCTTCTGATGACCTTAAGGGTGGATTTTCAGACCACTTCGTGCGGTGGGTAATGTATGGGGAGATGCTGTCCCATTGAAGCTGAACTCCAACTTTCCATCACATCATTCATTTTAGCCATAATCCGTTGAATCCCATCCGAAGGATGTGGATTTCACCACAGAAAATAAGGATCAACCTACAGATATCATTTATTGAAGCAGAAAGTAGTTCTTGGATCGTGTAAAGACTCGCTGCATCTTGTTCAATTGCACGCCTCCAGAAAGGCATGATTGAGAGGGTAAATAGCTTAGCTAAATTCATTTGGATCTCTCGGGTCCATTTCCTTTAGGCTCCAAAATAATGATTTTCAAAACCACCCTGTATATACTTGCATATATCTAGCGAATACAACGGGCAGTTCTCAACTGTTACAGTCAAATGTTACTCTCCAGTCTCCACTGACAAGCGTTACACAGAAATGATTGCGTTATAATCTCAGGGTTTTTAAGTAAATGGAATAAATTCCTGCGGAGGAATCATCCCTCAGTTTGTGGGAGCAGAGACAAAATGGCTGGATGCAGCGGCTTGGGCAATCAAAATTTCACTTGAATCTGGACATGTAAATAACAGGGGGCAACTGAGATAATAGAGAAGCTTAAATAATGACATGACAAAACACAGCATTGCTGTGGATACCCCACCCCGATCCGTGTCAAAATCTCTTAACAAATTTAACGTCTAGTACTACACCGAGCCCAAAAAGAAACAAGAAAAACATGTCCATCCCCACTTGATGTTTATGACCCCCCTCAAAACTAACTCATGATTCTGGAATCAGTGCAAAACATGGTGGTTGTGAGCATGAACATTCCTGCGGAATTTAAATGTCCCAGCCAGTAGCAGCAGGGGCAGGACCATCAAGTTCAGTAGCTGAAAGGGGTACCGGAGCCGGAGCCGGAGCAGGAGCTGCACCCCATTCAACAGAAAGTCCACCTAATTTTTGAATAGAGTGATGGAATGAAACAAGACTGTTAGTGCAAAAAATAACTGAAAGATAGGTAACTCGTAGGTCTGAATGAATTGTTATTACCTTGCTCTGGGAAGAAGCTGGCAGCAGGAATGGGTTGTTGGGCAACATCAGCTGTCCATTGGCTATCGGCTATAGTGCTACTCCATTCCCCAGCAGAAATCCCGTAGTCAGCGGGAGGGAGTGCATAATCAGCAGCTGGAACTGTTTCCTCCTCTTCCTGTTGCTTTGCTTCTTCAGGTTCCCTATAAAAGAACAAGTCCACCTGTCCAAAGAAATGACAAACAAAGCAGTTCATGCTTCCTAAACAATAAATAGCTAATGTGAAACTGTAAAACTTACCAAGAATAATACATAAAGGCAATCCCAAGCAGTAGAATGTGGCATTAAAATACTAAACAATACAGCATTATGAATGCCTGCATAACAGAAATTTTGCTATGGAAAGTTTGGTGTCCACAGCATGCAGTCATCCTACTTGCAATTTAAAGAGAGAGAAAACATGGAAAGTGAAGAGAAGAGGGCTTGAGGGATAGAATGTGAAACAGCTTTCAAACAAATATCTTACCATAACATCCCACTTGTGCCCTTGAGGAATAGTTCCACGCATCTGTAGAACCATTCTTGCCAACAGCCAAAACAGGCATCCGATGCTGTGCTTGCCTTTGTTATTAGCAGGAATGCCAATATCCACAAACCGCATCGGAGAGTCAGTGTCACAGAAAGCAATGGTAGGAATGTTTCCAAGAGCTGCTTCCATGATAGGCTGCATGGCATGAATGATAAAGATTAAAATTCGAAGACAAAAAACAACAATGTTCAAAAAGACCAATAGGCATAATAAGCTCAGTGATATTGATGAATTTCGGTTCACCTGGTGATCAGTCCTCGGATCAGTGAGGATCAAAAGACGAGGTTCACTGAATGAAGTCTGCATCTGGTTAGTGAAGGTACCAGGAGTGTGTCTTCCAGCAATTGCATGAGCACCAGTGTATTGGGCAAATTTGAGGACAGCTCTTTGACCATAGGGCCTTGCAGATTGAACAATAATATCTTGAGGGTTCTCAATTGCAACAATAACTCTAGCAGCCAGCAGAAGCTTTTCCCATGTCTTCCCAAGATTGATGATATAAATTCCTGTGCAATAAACACCAAAAAATGTAACAAGAAACAATCATGAACTAAAGATGACCAAGATAAAACTAAATACTCTTTTCCAGTCAGATGCATCACAAGGATGAGTAGCCATAATAAGCACACTGTACATATATTCGAAAAAAAGGACAAATAAAAAACTACATTCAACAAACATTAAGCACAATTGACCATTAAAACAAACAAGTTTAAAATTATAACTCCCTTGCATCTAATACAGTTAGCAGATGCCAAATTGAAGCCTTAATAACAAATGACAAAAAACACAGAGCCACTAACTTTCATTCCACAGGTTTTCTCCCACCAATGATCTCAACATAAGCAAATCTTCCAAAACAAACATCTCCAAACCATTTCAAGTTCATTACTCCAGCACCAAAACTACCAAACAAGCAAGTATCTGCAACTACTCGATATCCAAAAACACAAACCAACTCTAATCCAACATCCATAAAAAAAAGAACAAACAAAAAGACTCAACCTTCAATAGATCAACATCCACAATAGACCATAAAAAACGAACTATTTCCTCAAGATATAAGATCTACGCATCCAAAACAGATATGTATATAAAAAGAGAGTGTGCTGGGTACCATCATTGCGACGCTTGAAAACGTAACGTTCCATTTGGAAGTCACAGTTTTTGGTGCCAAGATGAACCTCAGCAGCCAACATCATCTGAATGTCTAGCTCTTTCT
>Ga0307507_10009151_pt1 | contig 13317 bp, 10 predicted proteins | sample 7_EM_MG_FD_207223 | JGI IMG/M metagenome (GOLD analysis project Ga0307507, IMG submission 207223) | Populus trichocarpa ectomycorrhiza microbial communities from riparian zone in the Pacific Northwest, United States - 7_EM | ecosystem: Host-associated > Plants > Roots > Unclassified | place...
GCGGGTGCGGTGTCGCTGTTGTGGGGTGGCGGGTCTACGAGGTGCGTTCCAGGAGGAGGGCCATGCCCTGGCCGCCCGCGGCGACGACGCTGATGAGGGCGGTGCTGAGGTCGTCGTGGCGCAGGGTGGTGAGAGCGGTGGTGGTGAGGCGGGCTCCGGCGGCGCCGTAGGGCTCGCCGAGGGCGATCGAGCCGCCGTGGGGGTTCATCCGCTCGGGGTCCAGGCCGAGTTCGGTGCAGTAGGCCAGGATCTGGGCGGCGAAGGGTTCGTTGCCGGCGACGGTGCCGACATCGGGCAGGGCCAGGCCGGCCCTGGTCAGGACGGTGCGGGTCGCCGCCACGGGGACCGGGCCCTCGGTCTCGGGGGTGCCCGCGCTGACGGCGGTGGCCAGGATGCGGGCGAGCGGGGTGTGGCCGTGGGCGCGGGCGTAGGTCTCGGACATGACGACGACCGCTGCGGCACCGTCGGACAGCGGGGCGCTGTTGCCCGCGGTGACCGTGCCGTCGGGACGGAAGCGTGGCGGGAGGGCGGCGAGGCTCTGCTGGGTGACCCCGGTGCGCGGGCAGTCGTCGGCGGTGGCGGTGGTGCCGTCGGGGGTCTTGACCGGCATGATGTCGCCGAAGTGGAGGCCCTGGGCGAGGGCTTGTCGGGTGAGTCGGTGGGAGCGGGCGGCGTAGGCGTCCATGTCGGTGCGGGTGATGCCGTAGAGGTCGGCGGTGTTCTCGGCGGCCAGCCCCACCGGGATGTAGGGGTCGGGGTGCCCGCCCTGTTCGCGTGGGTCGCTCCAGGGGCCCGCGTCGGCTTGGGAGAGCCGGATCGTGCGTTGCCCGGCGGTGTGGAAGGCGGGGTTCTCGGTGCCGGGCCAGGTGTCGGAACTGCCGTGGGTGAGACGGGACTGTGACTCGACTCCGGCTGCGATGACGACGTCGGCGTCTTGGCAGCGCACGGCTTGCGCGGCCATGCGGATCGCCTGCAGCGAGGAGGTGCAGAAGCGGTTGACGGTCACCCCGGGGACGTGGTCCCAGCCGAGCAGGACTGCGGCGATCCGGGCGATGTTGAAGCCCTGTTCACCGCCGGGCAGGGCGCAGCCCACGACCAGGTCGTCCACGCCGGCGGGTTCCAGTCCGGCGGTGCGGGCGAGGGCCTCGGCGACCGTGGTGGCGAGCAGGTCGTCGGGGCGGACGGTGGCCAGAACGCCCTTGTGGGCGCGGCCGATGGGGGTGCGGACGGCTGAGGTGATCACGGCGTGCTGCATGGCGGTGTCCTGTGCGAGAGGGGATGGGGGGAGGCGCGGCCGGGGCGGCGGCGGACGCGGTCAGAGGCGTGTCAGAGGTGGAGGGTGGGGCGGTGGGTGCGCAGCCACTGATCCAGGTCCAGGACGAGTTCCAGCCCCTCGCGGGGGAAGCGGTCCGCGCCTGTGGCCTCCAGCAGCAGGCTGCGTACGGCGGCCGTGTCCAGCAGGTCGGTGGCGGGGCCGGCCCCGTTCAGGAGGCGGTCGACCTGTGCGGTGAGGGCCGTGCGGTAGGCGGGGTCACGGACCATGGGGTAGGGACTTTTACGGCGGGTCAGGACCGGTTCGGGGAGCAGGTCGGTGACGGCGGCGCGCAGCAGGCTCTTCTCGCGGCCGTCGAAGGTCTTCATGTCCCAGGGGGTGTTGAAGACGTACTCGACCAGGCGGTGGTCCAGGAACGGCACCCGGACCTCCAGACCGACGCCCATGCTGAGCCGGTCGGCACGGTCCAGCAGGCAGGGCAGGAACCGGGTCAGGTTGAGGTAGCTGTCGCGGCGCAGCGCCGCCTCCGCGGGCGTGGTGCCGGGGAGGTGCTCGATCTCGGCGCAGGCGGACCGGTGGAGTTCGGTGCGGTGTGCGGGCAGCTCCAGGGCGGCGGCCAGGGCCGGGTCGAGCAGACGGGTCAGGTCCGCGCGGTCCAGCACGCCCTCCCAGGGAAAGGATTCTGCCGCCGCGGCCTCGGGGGTGAACCAGCGGTAGCCACCGAAGAGTTCGTCGGCACCGTCCCCGGCCAGCGTGACCGGGAAGTTCTCGCGCACCGCGCGGTACAGCTGGAGCAGCGAGGTGTCGAAGTCCCCGAGCGTCAGCCCGTCGCGCAGGTGACCGACCTGGGCGCGCCGGTCCGGATGGGCGAGCGCGTCGGCGTCCAGTCGTACCCGGCGGTGTGAGCTGCCCAGGTGGCGCACCATCAACTCGGCGTAGGGGCCGTCCGGGTCGCGGCCCATGGCGTCCTGGTCGGATGCCTGGTTGCCGAGGTCCACCGACAGGGTGTGCAGGGTCCCTCCCGCAGGGTGGGCCAGCGCGGCGATCACGCTGGAGTCCAGACCGCCGGACAACAGGACGCTCACCGGCACGTCGGCCGCCAGCTGCCCGGTGACGGCCTCCTGAAGCAACTGCCGTACCCGCGCCACTGTGGCGGGCAGGTCGTCGTGGTGCTCGACCGGGATCAACGACCAGTAGCGGCGGGCGTGCACTCCCTCGGGGGTCAGGGTGACGGTCGTGCCCGGGACGACCTCGTCCAGCCCTGCGAACGCGCTGCGCCCCGGGGTTTTGATCATCGGGTGGGCGGACAACAGCAGCTCCCGCAGCCCGTCCAGGTCCAGCCGCGCGGTCACCGCCGGGTGGGCCAGCACCGCCTTGGGCTCGGAGCCGAACACCACCGCGCCGCCGATGCGCGCGTAGCACAGCGGCTTGATCCCGAACCGGTCCCGCACCAGCGTCAGCCGTCGCCGGCCCGGCTCCCACGCGGCGTAGGCGAACATGCCCTCCAGTCGTGCGGGTGCCCCCTCGCCCCAGGCGTCGATCGCGTGCAGCACGACCTCGCTGTCGCAGCGGGTGGTGAACCGGTGTCCGAGGGCGGTCAGTTCCGACCGCAGCCGGGCGTGGTTGTAGACCTCGCCGGTGAAGGCCACCGCCAGGACCGTGCGTCCGTCGCGAGCCAGGGTCATGGGCTGCCGGCCGCCGACCAGGTCCACGGTGGCCAGCCGGGTGTGTCCCAGACCCGCCGCCCCCTCGGCCCACACGGCAGCGGCGTCCGGTCCCCGGCACGCCAGAGTCTCGGTCATCTCCTTGAGCGAGGTGTCGTCGGTGTCCTGGGGCACACCACCCGTGAAACCGGCATAACCGACCAGCCCGCACATCGTTGAAACTCCCCCGGCCCCAGCGCGGGGGCGTGTCGCACGATCCGGATCCAGGGTCTCCTCCCACACTGCGGATACCGCTCGCGAAAGGTGAAGACCCGGTGCCGGACCCGGTACACCGGCCACCACCACAGAAACGATCAAGACGCGCCCAGGTCACCCCCTCGGACAGCGAACCGCCCAAACAGATGCCCGTCTCACTCGACCTGGACCTTCCCCGGCGGATCGGACCAGATCATCTGAGATGGGAGCCAGGTTGAGCGAGACGGGACATCAGGGGCCGGTTCCGGGCGGCCTTGTAGCCGGTGGCTTTGTAAGTGAGTCTTGGGCTCTGGCAGCGATCACGGGGAGCCGTCACGGTCGGTGAAGGGGCTGTTCGATTCCGGACTGCGCGCCGGGGTACGCCTCAGCCCGAATCGCCGTATGAGCGGTACTGGTACCGGCTGTTCCACGTCCAGGACCTCCCCGGGCACCTCGTCAGCGCTACGGGCCTGGGACGAGTGAATCCCGTGAGCTTCCTGACAGATCACGAAGGACCCGGAAGACTGGAAACGGCAAGCTCATCTAAGAAGGGGCGGTCCGTGGGCTCCACCGTCGAAATCGTCGGCGGGCGACTGTCGCCCGCCGATCTGAAAGATGCGTTAACCCCCCACATCGACGGTGTTGAGGTACGGCTCGACGTCGACGAACGTGCCAGCCCGTATCGCGGCGGGCCCGGAACGGAGTTGCTGGTGGCATACGTCGGCGGCGGGGCGGCGGCTCTCTCCGCTCTGATCACCGGGCTGTTCGCGCTGCTGGCCACGCGCCAGGACCAGGAGCGTGCGGCCGTCGACGGCGCGAGAATCGTGCTTCACGGTGCCGACGGCAGCAGCGTCGAGTGTCCGGCCGACGCCACGCGCGAGGAGCTCGACCATCTGGTCGAGCTGGCCCGCAGGCTCGGCAGTGCGACCATCGAACTCCCGTGACCGGCGCCACGGCCAGCCTCCTCTGGGCCGACGAAGTGGCCGGACGCCGCTCTACACCCAGCCTCGATCCGGTGCTCGGGCCGACCGAGCGTCCGGCCGATCTACCGGATCCCGGGGAGATCCGCCAGCTGCTGGACCGCCTCTTCGCCGCGCGGGACGGCGAGACGCTGGAACTGCTCGGCGACCGCCTGACGGAGTGGCTGCATCGGACCGAAGCCCTGCGCGAACGCCCTGATGAACGGCGCGAGTTCGTGTCCCTGACGACGTCCGCATACATGGAGGCATGCCTGTGCCGGGAGAACCTCATGTCCCGGGTGGGTCCCAAGGTGATGGCACTGGGGACTCTGCGGGCGAAACTCGACGAGCCGGATACAGGAGCGGCCGGGACCGATACTTCACGCGAGGCGCCCGATCCTGCGGCCATGACCGAGGCACTGGCGGATTCCGTAGTCGACGAACTCATCCCGTTGCTGACCGGACCCGCCCTGCTGCGGCAGCCCGACGGGTCGGCACTGCTCCACCTGGGGCTGCTGGTGCCCCGGCTACTCGACCTCGCCGACGCATCCCTGCAGCGGAACACCCACCTTGCGCTGGCCGTGGCCGACTGGGTGGGCCGACAGCTCCGGCAGCCCGGCCGGCCGAAGCCTCCCGAGGCGCTACAGGCCCGCGCCCGGGACCTGGAAGAACGGTGCGTGCACCGCATGGCCGAGGTCGAGGACCGGCTCGGCCTGACTGCGGCCGCCCTGGACGCCGCCGAGCGGTCCGCTTACCGGACGATGTACGTGCTGCACCGGCCCGAGGACGCCCGGCGGCTCGCCCACCGGTGTCTTCAGACAGGGGACCGGCTGCTCACCGCGCCGGACGACACCTCCGACGAGCGGCTGGATCTCCTCAACCGTCTCTTCAAGGTGAGCCGTCTGACCGGCGACGTCACCGTGGTGATGGAACGGTCCGAGCGACTGCAACGACACATCCGAGCACGCGGTCTGCGGCACGAGCGTGCCGAACGCTGGCTGGAGGCGGCCGACTCCTACTCCAACCTCGGCTACCGCTACTTCACAGCCGCCGAGTACACCGGGGTATCGCGGATGTACCAACTCGCCGTCTACTTCTTCGACAAGGCGGACGTGCTGCGCGCCCGGGCTCCGGACCCGGTGCCGGTCACCGGCACGGACACCGGATTGGAACCGGGCTACCGGCTCTACGAGAGCGAGGGCTTCGTCTACGGCGCTTCCGCACGGCTCGCCGGACCGGACACGGCTGCGGAGCTGTACGAGCAGGCGGCGTCAGCGCACGCGCGGGCGGCCCAGATGGCGTTCCAGTCACCGGGCCTGTTCAACCTGTACAAGGCGGGCGGCCACTTCTTCAACTCCCATGCCGCCCTGGCCCGTTGCGCCCGCTCTGCGGACTTCCCAACCTGCCTGGGCCAGCTCGACGGGGCGGCCCGGAACCTGCGCAGCGCCATCGCAGTCACGCAGGACGTGTTTCCCCTCTACGAAGCCACGGTCGTCCGTCTGGTCCGGGGGGAGGCGGACCCTTGCACCGCGGATATGGTTCGCGGGCTCGGACACACCCTGCACCCTGACGGCGCGGGGGTCGCGGCCACAGCGCGCACGGCCGCCACCGCCCTGGCCGAGGGCGACCTGCCCGCGTTCCACGACGCGCTGCGGGAGCTTTCCCGTCTCTTCGTCTTCCTTCACGCACTGGGATGAGGGATCCATGCCCCAAGAGCCGTTGTTCTCCCGCCTGTTCCTGCACGCGGACATCTCCCCCGTACCTTTGCTGACGGCGCCGAACGATCTCCCCATGCCCAACTCGGACCTCCCGCTCCGTATCGGCGATCTGCGCGCCACCTTCGATGGTCCGGACCTGACGCCCCGGGTGGAGTGGGGGAAAAGCTGGACGACCTGGAAGTGGGCGGTCGAGGAATCGTTCCGGACGGAGTTCGCCCGCGTCATCGAGTATGCTCGCCCGCTCGCGGCCCAGGTCCGGGTCGCCGCCCGCGACACGTCCGACGCCCCCTCCCCGGACGTCACGTTCGAGCAGCCACACAAGCTCCCCAGCCCAAGGACCCCGCGCGCGGGCGGTCACCGGCTGCACCGTGCCCTCGCCGACGCCGTTGGCGCACACGATCGACAGCCCAGTCCGTTCGGTGCGGAGGTTATCGACCTGGAACACTGGGGGGCGACCGTGGACGCGCTCTTCTCCCCGCTGCCGCCCGCTTCGGACGAGGTCCTGGCGGTGTCGTATGACTTCCTGCCGGTGCTCACCGAGTGGCTGCGGGCCGAGGCGGCGGCTTCCGTTGGCGGGCGCCACCTGATCCGGGCCGATCTCGGCCTGCCCGGCGAGGTGGACGCGTACTGCGATGCGGCCGCACGGCTCAGGCCCGCCGTCCAGGACACGCTCAGTCGGCTCGCCGACGGCCGTCAGCAGGGGCAGAGCGGGAACAGGCTTGCCGGGCACCGGAGCGTGACGCGCGTGGTGTCCGCCCTCCAGGACGACTTTCCGCGCGGAACCGACCGGGTGGAGCTGGGCGTCGTGTTCGCCGAGCACCCGGACGGGAGCGGTTACGTCGTGCCGGCGGTCGGGATGCGCTTCCCGCAGCCCCGCGACGGCTTTCCCCTCCGGCTGACGGACGGCACGGTCGCGCACCTGTCAACACCGCCGTGGCACATGGGCTGGAGCTGGGACCCACGCGGTGGGGAACGCGGTGGTGGGAAACAACCCCAAGGCAAGAGGCTGTTCCGTGGCTGGGGGCGGCGCCGTGGCTGACCTGTGGACGCAGGTACAGGAGCGGATCGATGCCGGGGACCACGCCACGGTTGTCGGGCTGCTGGATCAGTTGGACCGACCCGGAGCGGGTCTCGCCGACGTGGTCAATATCGACCTCGTCCGCTGCCGTATCGCCACCGTCTCCGAAGGTCACCGCGGCCTCTTCGCACCGGCGCTGGCCCGGATCGCCGAGCGGACCGACGTCGACAGCGATGTCGTGCTCGCTCCCTGCTGGCACTTCTACCGGGTCACCGGCGACCTGCTGACGCAGGGCATCACCACGGCCGAGCACGTCGCGGAGTGCGCCGAGGCGATCGGCCGCCTGGGTATTGAGGCGAAGACCGTCTCCTTCCTCGCGAAGCTACTGGTGAACCTGCACGATCATGGGCAGGGAAGCCTGGCGGATCCGCTCCACCGCTGGGCGGAGCGCCTGGACGTGCCCGGGGAAACGGACTGGGACACCTGGCACGAGGTGGCGTATGGACTGCGGATCACAGGCGCCGGGGCTGAGGCCGAACGGATCTGCACCATCGTCCTCGGCTCCGCTCCCGACGGCCGTACGCGCGTCGGAGCCGCCGTCACCCTGAGCCTCCACCTGGCGGCCGAGCAGCGCCACGACGAGGCCCGCAAGCTGTTGACCGAGGCACTGGAGAGGGCCGTCCGCGAAGGGTGGACCGACCTCGCGGACATCGCCCGAGGCAACCTGATGGCGGTCCACCTCGAATCCGGCCGGACCGAACGGCTGGAAAGCGGTGTACAGGCATGGCTCGCCGACATCGACGCGGGCCGTGGCGCGCCGCCCGCCGTCCCTGTTGCCCTCAGGACCTCCCGCGCCCTGCGGGCCGCGGACCGGGACATGCTTGCCCTTGACGTGCTGTCCCTGTACGCGGACTGGGACTGGTCGGCGGAGTCGGACACCGACCAACTCGCGTGGCTGGAAGCCATCGTGGACGTTTTCCGGGCCCTGTCCGACGATGCCGCGGCGGCGGACTTCAGTCTGCGCGCGATCGGCCTCGATGAGCGCCTGTCCCGGGCGGCGGTCGCCCGGTTCGGCCCACACGACTACGACCGGATCGGCCGTGCCTACGACCTCCTGGTGATGTTCCACTCCGAACTGGAGCGGTTCGACGGTTCCGCCGGATCCCGGGCACTCTTCTACGCCGAAGCCGCGAAAGAGGCGGCGTTCTCTCGTGCTCTGCCGGGCATGGTGGGTGCCCCGATGCGGGCCGACGTCGCAAGGGAGGCGAGGGCCCTGGTGACAGAGCTGGCCCATCTGGAGACGGCGGCCGAGACTCGGCTTCGGGGGGATCTGACGACGCCGGCGACTGGCGAGTGGTGGCGCGAGTCGGCGGACACCGATGCCCGGGGCTCAGCCCGTCCGCCGGGCCGGATCCGGATCACCCCTCCGTATGCCAACGAACAGGCCCGCGAGCGCAGGGGATCCATGATCCGGCAGAGGCTGAGGGAGCTGCGCCGGACGCCGGGCGGGCCCGGTCCGCGCGTCGGCTCGTTCCTCAGCGCCGAGCCCCAGGATCTGGCCGGGGCACCATGGCCCGAGGGCACCGTGGGCCTCGCGCAGCGTCTCGACCGCGCCGAGAGCGAGCTGGTGACGTATCTCGTGGGCGCCCACGGCTTCGCACACCGTAGTACCGCGCACATCAATCTGGCCGTGCTCGACGCCTTGCTGACCGTGCTCAGCCAGACCCCGGAGGACGAGATCGACTACATCACCGGGCGGCTGGCCGACCTGCTGCTGCCCGCCACTGTCCGGGACGCGCTCGACGCCCATGGTGCTGGCACACTGATCGTCTCCGGCGACGCAACGGCGCAGACCGTGCCCTGGGAGGCACTCGGCGCCGGCGACGACCGGCTCGGGCTGCGGTTCTCCCTGTGCCGGACGCCCTCCCTGCTGCGCGGCGCGGCCCGGCTCACCGCCCCGCCGAACCCGGCCATCGAGCGGGCTCTCGTCGTCGCCGATCCGACCGGCGACCTCCCCTCGGCGGCGGCGGAGGGCGCGATGCTGCACCACCTGCTCACGAAACGAGGTGTGGAGACGACCTTGCTGCCCGCGTGCACGCGCGACGCATTCCTCGCCGAGCTGTCCCACCACACACTGGTCCACTTCGCCGGCCACACGAATTACCTGCGCACCGACCCGGCCTCCAGCCATTTCCTCTTGGCCGACGGGCCACTCACGGCTGACGAACTCGCGCGGGTCCCCATACACCCGGAGGCGCTGTTCGTCCTGGGGTCATGCGAGTCGGCACAGTCTGGGCAAGAGTCTGGTTTCGGGAACTCCTTCGGGCTCGGCACGGTCCTCCTGCTCAAGGGTGCCGCCACCGTCATCGGCAGCAACTGGTCGGCCGACGACGCGCGCAGCCTCGCCCAGAACGAGTGCCTCTACGCGCATCTGCTCGCCGGGCGGACGGTAAGCGAAGCGCTGACAACCGCGCGCCGAGACCTCCACCGGCGTGGTGACCCGACCTCGTCCTGGGCACTGTTCACGGTGATGGGGGACCCGTTCGCCCGGCTCCGTACCGCATCTGCCAGTGCCGCTCCATGACGGCGAATCCTCGGCGACTCTGGCAGCGATCACGGGGAGCCGTCACTGTCGAGCCCCGACTTCACATACGAAGCCACCGGGGCCGTTCCAGACGGTTCACGAGTTTCGACAGCACCGGGCTCTTCTCGCGGGCGCAGTGTGGCCGTCGCCTCGCGCTGACGGAGGAACTGCTTTCTCACCAAGGTCGAACGCGACACGGGTGGGAGGGCGACGAGTCTACGGCTGGGGCCGGTGAACGCCGGGCTCGTTGCCGACCCGGCCGGCGAGGACTGCGGCAGCGGTCAGGGCGGCGAGGGCGGCGAAGCCTGCGGTGAGCGTGGTGGCCGCGGCCACGGCGGCGACGAGGAGGGGGCCACCGGCGTCGCCGAGTTCGCGGCCGAGTTCGGCGGCGCCCATGGTCTGGCCGAGCCGCTCGGCCGGGCTGGCTTGGGCCAGGGTGGCGAAGCCGAGCGGGGTGATCATCCCGGTGCCGGCCCCGATCAGGATCGCGGCGAGGAGGAGGCCGGTCAGGCCGGGCAGCATCGCCGCGGCGAGTCCGGCGGCGGTGACCGCAAGCCCGGTGCTGATGCCCGTCGCGGTGGTGATGCGTCCGTGGTCGAGGGCGGCTCCGGCCCGGGGCTGGATGAGGGCCGCGCAGGCCGCGAGCAGGGAGACGGCTGCCCCGGTGGCAACCGGCCCGAGGTGGGCAGCGGCTCCGGTGACCGGCAGGAAGCCCACGCCGGCCGACAGCGCCGCGGTGGCCAGCACCAGTGCGACGGTCGGGCGCAGGAAACTGCCCTGGCCCAGCCGCTTGGCGAGGTCGAGCACCGTCTGCCGGGACTTGGGCAGCGGCGGTATGGCGGGGACGGCAACGACCGCCCAGGCGGCGACGGCTGCGGCCAGCGCGGTCATGGCGGTGAACAGCAGGGGCAGTCCGCCGCCGGCCACCAGCAGGCCACCGAGCAGCGGGCCGGCGGTGTAGCCGATGCTCTTGTAGAAGCCGTAGGTGCCGAACGCCCGGCCGTGCTTGGTCACGGGGTTGAGGCGGGCGACCAGGGCGGAGGCGGCCGGGGAGAAGGCGGAGGCTGCCGCGCCCTGGCCCAGGCGGGCCGCCCAGAGCAGTGAGGTGTTGTCGGCGACGGCGAACAGGGCCGAGGCCGCGGCGAACGCCAGCAGTCCGCCCAGCAGTACCGGGCGGGGGCCGACCTTGTCGGCCAGGGTGCCGAAGACGGGTTTGAGGAGGACCTCGGCGCCGTCGTACAGGGCGAGCAGGCCGCCCAGGACCAGCAGCGACTGACGGTGGCCGGTGGTGAAACGGCCCAGGTTCGCCGCGACGCTGTGGGCGCCGAACGCGGTCGTGAATCCGGCCGCGTACAACGGCCACAGCCGGGCGCGCTCCGAGCCTTGTCCGGGGCGTGGGGCGGTGGTCGGCACCGGCGGGTCCCTCCTGGTCGCATCGGGCGGCTGGGGTCAGCCGGCGCCGGCGAGTTCGAGGACGACGTGCAGGTCGTGGGCGGCGGCAAAGGCACACAGGGCGCTGGCGCCGACCACCGCGGCGGCCCCGGCCAGGGGCAGGACCGGGTAGTTCAGCGGCGGGGAGTAGACGTGGGGCTCGGCGAGCAGGGCGGCGACCCGGCGGGGCACCGGGCCGGCGCCGCGCAGCGCGGAACGGCGGCGGCCGAGCAGGCCGAGGACGGCCTCGGGGACGCGTCGGCGGGCGGGGTGGTGGGCGGTGGCCAGAGCGGCCTTGCCGATGGCGCGGGCGACCTGGCGGCGGTCACCGCACGCGGTCGCGGCGCGTTCGTCCGCCCAGCGTTCCACGGTGTAGGCGACCGCGGCGGCCACGGGCCGCAGCAGCGGGTTGCAGGCGGCGGCCAGGTGGGCGGCGGCGGCGAAAGCGTAGTGGTGGCAGGCCAGGTGGGCACGTTCGTGCGCGAGCATGGCCTCGCGGTCGGCGTCGTCAAGAGCGTCCAGCATGCCGGTGGAGACCACGACACGGCCGGGCAGGCCGGGCAGCGCGTACGCGTCGGGAACCGTGTCGTCCACGACCACCAGCTGGCCGGGCCCGGGCAGGCAGGCCGCCTCCAGCGCCGCGGCGGCCAGCGCCCGTATCCGGCGCCACAGCATCCGCACCCCCGCCACCACCACCGCCACGAGCAGCGCGCCCGCGACGGCAGCCTCGGTCTTCGACACCGAGTCACCCGCACGCACCGTGGCCAGCGACCACTCACCCACCCACGCGGCCAGGGGCAGCCGCACCAAGCCCGCCACGACCAGAACTCCCAGGGCCGCGCAGCTCAGCGCGGCCAGCACCAAGGAGCACCCGGCTAGCAGCCAGGTGGCCAGCCACGGCGCCAGGCGTTCGGCCAGCGGGCGTGCGGCCAGTACGGCCGGGACGGGGAAGAGGAGAGGCAGGTAGACCAGCAGGTGCATCACCACGTCACTCACCCCTCATCCGGCAGACCAGCGAGGAACTGCCGCAGCAGCTGCTCGTCCCGGGCGGGCAGGTCCTGAACGAACCGGGAGAGGACCGCGGCACGGTCCGAGTCGGACTCCAGCACCTGGCGCATGCGCCGGGCGGTCAGCCCGTGGGCGTCGTCGACGGGCGCATACGCGAACGCGCGTCCCTGCTTGCTGCGGGTCAGCAGCCCCTTGTCGAACATCCTCGACAGCACCGTCACCACCGTGCTGTAGGCAAGACCGTCCCCCAGCTGCCGCTGCACCTCTCCCGGAGTCTGCGCCTGCCGGGATACCTGCAGCAGGGCCAGGACCTCCGCCTCCAGCGCGCCGCCCGGCCTGCGCCCACCCGGGGCGGGTCCCGTGTTCATGAGTTGGCTGCCATCCGTTCATCGTCTACAGTTCTGTAGAACTTCTACACCATCGTAGAAGCACTCGTGCGGAGGCCGTCACACCCTCCGGACGCGGCACGCGTGGCCAAACACCCTTTCCTGCCTTCCTGGAAGCGGCGCACGCCGCCCCGAAGTTTTACACACCTGTAGACGCCAGGGGTGCTGCCCGCCAGCAGGCCCCGACCTTGGGAGACCCCGCTTGATGACAGTGCACTCCGCGGCCCAGCTCGCCTTCGACGGCTCCGCAGTCGACGGCTCGCTGTTCACCACCGTCACCGACTTCGCCCGCGACACCCCGTGGCTCAACACCCCGATCGAGCTGTGGACCAACGCCGGCCTGGGCGTGTTCGCCGTGCTCATGCTGATGGGCTGGTGGAACGCCCGCCGCCGCGATACCCGGTCGATGACCCTCGCCCTGGCCGCGCCGGTCGCCGTGGTGGCCGCCTTCGCCGTCGCCGAGGTGGCCAAGAAGCTGGTCGCGGAGGTGCGGCCGTGCTACTCGCTGCCGCACGCCTACTTGGTCGACGCCTGCCCCGCACGTACCGACTACGCCTTCCCCAGCGGCCACAGCACCACCGCCTTCGCCGCCGTGGCCGCCCTGTGGCTCCTGGACCGGCGCCTCTCCGCGATCGCCGCCGTCTTCGCCCTGCTGGAGGGCTTCACCCGCGTCTACGTCGGCGCCCACTACCCCCACGACGTCCTCGGCGCCGCCCTCCTGGCCCTGCCCGTCGCCTACCTGGCCAGCCTGATCCTAGGCCGCGTCGCCACCCCGCTCGTCGCACGGCTGCGCACCGGAGCACTGGCACCAGTGCTCATCGCCGCCCCCGCCAGCGCCCACGCTTCCGCCTGAGCAAGTAGCCGAGACGAACCCTGGGCGCAGCCTCCGCTTCCCGGCTTCCCGGCCGCCTTCGCGCTCCTCGCCGCACGCTCGCGGGCGACAATCTCGGCAACGCCATCGACCGCCTCGGCGGCCACCGCCTCCGGGCCCACTACGACCGTCGATTCGCCGTCCCTCGGCAACTGCTCGCCAGCACCCCGC
>Ga0307507_10009152_pt1 | contig 13312 bp, 9 predicted proteins | sample 7_EM_MG_FD_207223 | JGI IMG/M metagenome (GOLD analysis project Ga0307507, IMG submission 207223) | Populus trichocarpa ectomycorrhiza microbial communities from riparian zone in the Pacific Northwest, United States - 7_EM | ecosystem: Host-associated > Plants > Roots > Unclassified | place...
ATTTTGATATAAAAAATAAAATGAAAAAAAATGATGAGGGGTGAAATTGAAGAAAAAATAGAAAAAAAACAAAACAAAAAATAGCAATTAAAATAATAAGAACCAAAGTAGAAACAAAAAAAAAATAAATGACACCTTTATATTTTAGAAGAGAAAGAGAGAAAAAAAGGGGAGGAGAATAGAAAAGTTCATCGGAGCCCAATTATTGTGTCGTTGTGCATATGCACTGCACCAATGGAAAGATAATAGCGAGGTGCTTTTAATGCCATCCTTGAAGGTAGCATTTGGAGGTGGAGCTACACGCACGCGCAAAGAAGTTTTTTAATAATATTTATACTATTAAAAAGACCAAAACACCTCTTTATTAAATTGTTTATTAAAAAAACAATATGAAAAGACAAAAAAACTCATTGATGTAAGTTCAATAGTTTTTGCATGTAAGGCTAATATAGTTTTTACATTGTGTTTTTAAAACATAAAAGATCAAATTGCCCTCGTGCAACCTTTTAAAATATTTTGTTTTTTAAGGCAAATAAACATTGTGCATTTAAAAGGTGAAAAAAAACCAAATTATCTAGACTAAGTCTCATAATGATTAATGGGTCAAAAGACAATTTACCATCAACACAAATATCATTGTTTTTTTTTTAAGAGAGAAATGATAATTATAATAATAATAATATAGGTTAGATGCAAAATAAATTCTTCATGCATTTTTTAAATGCGGACTCCATAGAAAATCTATCTCTCTCTCTCTCTCTCTAAAGTGTGGTTGGACTATACTTTTCTAAATTTTTGAATTTTTATTTTAAAATGCTTCAAATTAATCCAAAACATTTATGTGCTCGTAATTAACATGCTTCACAAGAATATCTTCGTCTGAAATTTAATCCTTCATTTTGTATACTATACAAATGAAAATGATTGGTCAAGGTTACAAAATTACCGTTACCCCCACAATCATAAACAATCATAATAGGAATTCTTTGTTATGATTGAATTGGGCGTTTGGGGCAGCATGCCTTACATAATGTGAGGCCATTTTTGTTTTTGTTGCTGAATATTGTTTGTGTAAAAAAATATTTTTTTTATTTTAAATTATTTTTTTATTTTTAAATTATTTTAATATACTGATGTAAAAATATTTTAAAAAAATAAATATTATTTCAATATATTTTTAAAATAAAAAATATTTTAGATCTCCAAAATACCCTATCAAATCCCATTTGTTCTTCTGTAAATTAAAAACCAGAACAGTAGGTACCACTCTCTTGCGACAAACAGTCAACATTTGTAGACTCAGGAAATAGACAATACGGCTAAGATGTACAGAGATGACCCCTCTAGAATCCAAGGGGCATGAGGCGGATATCCACCTCCGAGTCCGCCAGCATTTTCCCCATGTGACATGTCCCTCCCTTCTTCTGGAGATGGATCTTTCAAGCTGAAGTTATGTGATAACAAGGAAGGTAAAACACCAAGTAATATCCAGATCTCCTGTGCAAGTGGGTGGACAAGATCTCACCATGTAAATTTGCGGCACCACAAGAAATGTTTTGGCATCTCAGGGCTTGGATTATCTTGACGGCTACACATGACAGGGTTGCGGAGGAGGCAATGTTTATGGGAGGGAGGACCCCATGAATGGTGCTGCGAGTAATAATGAAAAAGAAAGCTACACCTTAGTTACTATATGTAAATAATGTGGGGCCACAGCCATTAGCTTCATGTTAAATTAAATTATTTAGCAGATGAGAGTCGCAAGCACATATAATGCGACTGATCCACTGAAGACTGACATGATTCATCATCTTCCCCATGTGCCCCCCTGAATCAGCTCTCTGTAGGGCCCTAATTTCTTTCCACCTTGCTATTTCTCCAGGAATCCCATTCCTGCTTCTGTTTCTATCCAATCTCTGGTTTTTCTACTTTTAGCCCGCATCTTCCTGGCAAAGTGGAGAGATGTGCGTTCAAGAATTGTAAGAGGAGGGCCCTGGACCTCCCCCTTTGTGACAGAGCAAGTACACCCATGGTAGAATCCTTTTAGGCGAACATAATAATAACCAATCTGATACGAAAAGAAGCTTTCTTGGCTTCAAGATCTAAGAACTCGGGAAAATCCAATTATATATGGAAAAGGGGCACTACACTTGCATAGAAGTGCACTCAAAAAATTGCACATAGCTGGGCCCGTAATGCGCACCTCCTGCATCATGATCCACACTTTTGAAACACATGCGTATACTTTACAACTAACGAGATTTTCACCCGCTTCTTTCTTTACAATAATAATTCATATCATTTGCCTGGAATGAATATGTCTCCCTTCTGCTAATATGTGATAAACTAGTTTTTTGCTGCTGTTTAACTGCCCAATGATTCATGTGGGCCTTCAACTCACAGGAGGGATAAAAAAAATAGTGTCTCTTACCCCAAATCGAAAAGAACACTAACAATCACATGCAATATGGGGAAAGCAACAGCTAGAAAAGGTTTCCAATGGGAGCTAGAAGCATGATTACTGGGGGTTGCTGTTTCACTGCTATAAAGCAACACTTGAGAGGAGGAAAAGCTAATCGGTTGGTGGCAATAACCAGATAGACAACATGGATATGCACCCTTAGATATTTATATTTAAACATATGCTACCCCATCTGGAGATGGGATAGTTTTCTTCAAGATGTAGTCTCCACATTACCATATCTACAACTGTCATCATCGTCCAAAAAAAAAAGAAGGAAAAATAGAAACACAAGGTTAATGGAACCCCAAACATAATTAACAATCAACAAGGCCATGCTGCTTCAATCAAAATGCTCTCTCATATGTGATGGTGCTGTAGCTGCAAAAGTCTAAAGTAAGCCCCGTCGGGCCGGCTAACCAGTTCGGAATGGCTGCCTTGCTCCACAATCCGCCCATCCTGCACAACTCCAATGCTATCCACCCCTCTAATGGTGGATAAACGATGAGCCACAAGCACTGTGGTTCGGCCCCTCATTAGCCTCTCGAGTGCTTCTTGTAGCACACATTCTGATTCGGCATCAAGTGCACTTGTAGCCTCATCCAGTAGTAGGATTGCTGGGTCCTTAAGAACAGCCCTAGCTATTGCGATTCTTTGTTTTTGACCCCCAGACAGCTGAACTCCTCTCTCACCAACTGGCGTTTTATATCCATCAGGCAATGCACTAACAAACCCGTGCACATTGGCAGCTCGAGCGGCTTCAATTACTTCAGCTTCAGTTGCACCGTCTTTTCCATAGGCAATGTTATCGAAAATGCTTGCTGCAAATAGCGCTGGCTCTTGTTGCACCAATCCAATTTTAAGCCTAAGAGACTTCAAATTCAATCGTCGAATATCCTTCCCATCAATCATAACCTTCCCCGCCATAGGATCATAGAATCGTTCAATCAACGAGATCACTGAACTTTTTCCACACCCACTAGCACCAACAAGGGCCTGGCTTTGGCCAGCTCGGATTCTAAGGTTCAAGTCCTTGAACACAGGCACATCAGGTCGAGAAGGGTATGCGAAATCAACATGTCTAAGTTCAATTTCCCCACGAAGTGATTCAACAGGCTCAGCCTCAGAATCATCAGGGTCAATCTTAGTAGAACGTTCCAAAATTGAAAAAACAGAACCAACAGCTTCGCCACCCCTAATAATCTCAGGGGCAAGACTAACAGTTTCTGCAACTGAATTAGCTGTGATGACCAGTACCACGAAAACCTTAATGACCTTTGAGAATGTGGAAACCCCTTTGCTAACAAGGTGAGCACCGTACCACAGAATAAGAGCTTCAGAACCATAAAGAGCAAGCTGAGAGAGGCCAAAGAGGAGGCCAGAAGTTTGACTTCGACGTAGGCTATGAAGCTGCGGAACACGAAGCTCATGGCAGAACAGAGAGAGGACCTTGCCTTGGGCATTGAAGGCTGCAACAGTTCGGATATTGCTCACCCCCTCACCAGCAATCATGCTAGTCTTTGCATGGGCCTTGGCTGTGTCTCCAGCAAATCCTTTGAGAGAGAGTTGCTGTGTGATCAAGACAATAACAAAATTAAGTATTATCAAAATCACATTTATGAATTCTTGTCTGTAATCTTAAACAAACATTCGAACTATTGAAGATAGATGTCTTCCGAAAAAAAATACAATCAAAGAGGAAATGAACTCAGTTCAGTTTGCTAAACTAAAAAAAGAAAAAAAAAACCAACTTATATGTGGTACATCCTTTCAAGAACGAGTTCCTATGAGGTTGTCCCAGATGATTTGAGCAAAGTTACTTATTATATGAATAAATAAAGCAATCATGAACAAAATGAGATGGTCTGAACATTTTTTTAGTTCTTCTCTTCCCTTTCATTGGTCAGTTAAAAATCTTCCCAAGTAACACCCAGCATCAATTAGTATTTTAATCTACAAAAGACATTTTTGGTTATTAATCAGCAACTACACAGTAGTTGTTTCCAGGTTTATTTTTACTTTTGGGGTTGACGGAGTCAATGTGTGTACTCAAATGAAATAGCAGGTGGATACTTCAACAGGATTTTACACTCAATAGTGAATGGAACCCACTTGAAGTAGAGCCAAAGCAGGTTAACAGTCTCCTCCTGTATTACCAGGACATTTACAAGACTTTCTTTTGTCCACTATACTGCATATTTCAGGTATTTCCGCAAGCAATCAAACTTGTGTAACTGCATATAGCATGCGCGAGCTTAGAGCACCACTGTCACTGTCTGTACTGAGCAGTTGTGCCAAGTCCAGTCCAGTCTAGTCCACTGTTTGAAAACTAGCCCAGAACATGGAAAACCCTCCAGAAATTCAAAACGACAAAGCCCACAACCTAGAGACAATAATGCAGGACCGGGATAGGGTGGTGTCCCTGCCATGTTACTATTGACTGTCACAGCCTGACACTCTCCAGGAAGGGAAAACAAGAAAATGAAAGACACAAAATAGCCCAACAGGAAAAACAAAGGAAGAAAACATATCTGGCAGAAAATGTGTCATAAATAATGCGATTCACGGGCCAAGAATCCCTTGAAACGCTCGCTCGGGGGTGACTAGTCTACTAGGAAAATACAGTAGTAAACAAAAGATAATAGCAGGACTTCAAAGAAAATGGCCCGCGTACCTAGACTGACTTCTACACACTGCATGGAGCGGTGTCGGTGCATGGTAAAAATCCAAGATAGGATAGCGTAAAAATAAATATGAACAGATAAGAAAAAAACATTGATAGAAACAAGACATGTTGAGATTTGACTGGGATAAGAATGATCAAAGGAAAAAGGCGTGTGATAAGGTCACAGCCTCGAGATTTTAGTTAGAGAATAACACTTTTCAGTGGCATTGAAGTTGATGGAATCTTGGCTATTTTTAACGTTCACTGTTATTTATGTATGACCTTCAAAGTTCAAAATATTTTATGTGTTGGGATTTTTTAGGAGTTAATGCACAGGATTTGCAGAAGAGAGCACGTGCTTGGCAGAGGGGTCTGATGCGTGGTGTTGTCTTAGCTTTTGTCGTCTAGTGGTGAGAGCAAGTTAAATTAGATTCCAATGTCAGCGATGAGATTTCTCTTGGTTTACTCTTTTGCCCTTATTGAGCCCTCTCGAGTGAAGCGTGGCTTTGTGGATAGGTAAATGTGTTTGACCAAGACTCGCAGAGAATGCTTGAGAAAACAAGTAAAAAGGTGATGCTTGCATTATTGTTTTGTAAAACTGAACGACTGAAACTTACCTGGGCAAAGTTGGCGAGGACGAGAAGAGGGAAGGTGGCTAAAATGAGAAGGGAGACCCTCCATTCTACTATGAAAGCAACTATGAATGAAGTGAGGAGAGAAGTCATGTTTTGTAGTATGACGGATATCCTCTCAGCTATTGCAGATTTTACGTCTGCAGCATCGGTAGCTAATCGAGCTGCAACTAGGCTTGAGTTATGCTCTTCTTCATCGAACCATCCAACTTCATTCCTCAAAATTGCTGATCAAGAGAACAAAATTAGATTAAGATCCAAGAGCAAGAGATTTTCTTCATGGAACCAAGCATTAGCGTTTATAATTGTGAATCGGTGCTAAATAAAAAATAGCATAATAGCAGTTTCTTACCCGCAAGCATCATCCTCCTCACTCTTGTAGTGAGGTTCTCTCCCATAATGCTGAAGAAGTAATGCTGAATCAAGTATGCAACGACAGCATAAAGACCAGCACCAATGTATATAAAAACATATTCTTTTGTCTTCCTTTCCATGGAGGCCGGGTTTCTATAGTAGAAAACTTCAATCATATTGCTCATCACAATAGCAAAGGTTGGACCTATAAACCCAGAAAGCACGGATCCTACAGCACCCATTATCGAATAAGGCCATTCAGGAGCATTCAGCTTTAGCAACCTGCAGAAATAGCCATCAGGTGCGGGGTTTTTACGGTCAGTTTCAGCATTTGAGATCATCTCAATACGGCCATCAGCACCAGTGCTGTATGAATAGCTCAAGTTTCGTAAACTGCCAGACCGCAAGCTTAGAGACTTTGTTGAAAGTGAATGGCTTAGTCGTGATGAGCGTGACCGGCGAGTGGATGGGTTAGCAAAGTCTCTATTTCTCACCATTTCTTGGAATCGGATTAGAGAAGCATATGCTCCTGCTTTGGCAATGAGTTCTTCATGGGTTCCTGTCTCAACAACTAGCCCTTGCTGAATAACTGCAATCGTATCAACATTTCTAATGGTGGAGAGTCGATGCGCAACAACTACAGTTGTTCTTCCAATCATGAGGCGGTCTAATGCTTCTTGAACAATGCTCTCAGAACTTGCATCAAGAGCACTGGTTGCTTCATCAAGAAGCAGGATCTTCGGGTTCTTCAACATAGCTCTAGCAATTGCAATCCTCTGTTTCTGGCCACCTGAGAGTTGGACTCCTCGCTCTCCCACCTGATTCAGGATCGAAGTGTAACGTCATACTGGAGCCTTATGTCCTATTGAGACAACTAGTGATAGTGAAATTATATTTGCTCTATTTATGTTGCCTGATATATACCAACCTGAGTGTTGTATCCATTAGGAAGCAAAGTAATGAAGCTATGAGCATTTGCAGCAGAAGTGGCAGCTTCCACTTCGTCCATTGTTGCATCAGGCTTTCCATATCGTATGTTCTCGAGTATAGTAGTTGCAAACAGTGCAGGTTCTTGGTTCACCAACCCAATCTGATCACGTAGCCATCTTAATTGCAAGGTTTTTATGTCCACGTTATCCAGCAAAACTTGCCCTGCTCATCCATTGAAAAAAAAATAAGGACAACCAATGTAATTACTCTAGGCCACTTAGAAAAAGAAAATCTTAATTACCCTGATTAGGATCATAAAATCTCTCTATTAGAGAGACAACAGTGCTTTTTCCTGATCCACTGCCACCAACAACAGCAACGGTCTTTCCAGCAGGAAAGAAGATTGAGAAATCACGGAATATAATAACATCTGGCCTGGATGGGTAACTGAATGTTACACTCTTGAATTCTATATTTCCGTTAACCTCAGCCAGGCATTTCCCATCTACGGCATCTTGAGTTATGGAAGGCCTTTGCTTGATAATCTCCATCAATTTGTATCCAGCTGCTTTACCTTTGCTAAATGCACCAAGATTAGAAAACGACTGGCCCAGACTCCTGAAACAATCATTAATTTTCTAGTTATTACCAACTTTCGATTCTTTAAATACCTATAATAAGAAACATCATGTTTCAGTTAGATATTTACATGCCACCAACAATTGCAGAGAAAATGGCCGTGAATGCTTTCCCTCCATCGGTCTGTCCATTCCTGATAAAAACACCAGCATACCAGAATACAAGGGCCCATGACATGCATGCTATTCCATAGGTACATCCCAGCCCCAAACCTTTGGCCATTCCAGCCTTGTATCCAAGCTTCAACGTGTTTTGTATTGCATCTGTATAAGAACTCAGGGCTTTGCTCTCACCAACAAAAGAGTAAACTGTCCGAACTTGCGCAATAGCCTACACCAGATGGCAGATATATTCAGATTGACAAAACGAATACAACTAATGTAATAGTTATGCAATAAAATTTATGCAGCACATGAAGTTCAACATCTTCCATTACTAGGGTCTTTGAGTGCAATTTGGAAAAAATTTGGGCCTAAATGACAAAATAGAATTCAAGATCGATTCAAAAATAGTAAATTAGAGAAAAAGCCAATGTCCCTTTAGGAAGTTGCACATGCTAAAACATCATTTGAAACACAAAGGGTCATTTAAGTAATCCAAAGCTTACAGCTTTCCCATGCCCAACAAATTACACAAACTAACATGATATCAACACAACTGTACTCTCTTTGTCATTAATTCGAAATCTGGATCAAGACAAATTATGCAGCATATGGTGTTCACAAGGAAAGACATAGCACCAACTAGACAAGTTATTCACATTGAATTAGCTTTATTTACTTTACTAAACTTTAAGGCTAATAAAACCTCACCTGCTCAGCAATTATACCGGCCTGCGCATAAGATTCACGGCTCTTGGACGTGAGTCCAGTGAGAGTATAAGCATACAAACCCCCAGCAAAAGCTATTCCTGGTATCACTGCTACACTTAGCAATGCCAGCCTCCACGCGGACACAAAACCAACCACTAGCCCGGCTAAAAATGTAGATAAATAATGTATAAAATTCCCCACCTGAGATTTTCCAATAGTTAAAAAAAAATTAGAAAAGTACTTGAAATGTTTTAGCCTTGAATAAGCATTAAACTAGTCCCCAGTAGTTTTGGTTCTGCTAAGAAACCCAATCACAAAAGTCCAACAGAGATGTAGGCGCACGTTAAGTCAAAATTGCTAACATGCTCCGTCAAACTCCATAAGATGATAATGGGTCCCGTGTTATTGGAGAACCAACTAGTCTGAGAATGATCATTTTGCAATTTAACTCTAACCCCAACACTATACTGTGCCCCCATACCCGTACTGTACAAAAAAAAAAAGAAAATTCCAATTTTTCAAGGGGAAAAAAATTACTTTTAACATAAAAAGGGTGGGGAGAAAGAGGGAAGGTTAGTAAATAAGGGAAAAGAGCATCTTTGAAGTTGAGGGAGTTAAATTAACCTTCTCACTAATGGCATCTTGGACAAGAAGGGTGTCAGTTGAGACACTAAAGACAATATCCCCAGTTCTAGCATCTGTGTCAAAGAATCCAACATCTTGTTTCAAAACTGCTTCTAAATACTTCTTTCTCAATGTACTCACTTGCCTTTCTCCAGTGTACATCCAGCATGCAATCTCTGGTAAAACAAAAAAACCCCATTCTTATGTTACTTTGACAGCTCAATATTTTACAATGAAATTGAGGGGGGGGAAACTTCACAAAATGGGACAAAGAATTAATGTTATTAGAAGAGTTAGAATTAATGTTAGGAGAAGAGTACATGAACATGAATAAGAGAGATACATGGTGATGGAGATGTGTGAATAAGGGTGTTGAAATAGACTAGTCCATGGTCCACGTGGGCTTAGCCACGCACCCACTGGTCTGAAGTGAACTGGCTACACGAGCCGCATATGTAACCATTGGCCACCCCCCAAGTGGGATTCAGTATAAAAATAACAAGAAGAAGATAAACAAGAAAGTTCATGAATGTTAATTACCATACCTGCATAGGATGATAGGCACACAACAATACCAAGATACACAAAATAGAGAGCGTACTGCATTCACAAGGAAAACAAAAACAATAGATCTCAGAGATCTAACAGTAACATGAAAAAAGAGAACAAAGATAGAAGCTTTGAGTAGGTAGATAATCATCCATGAAATTAAAAGGAACAAACCTTGGAGACTTCATGAGTCATTTTATACAAATCAGATTGGTTCTTGCCAAACCCATTAACCATTTCACCAAACAAGAGGAAAAAAACAGGCATTGAAGAGCCATGAATAATGGCTCCTATGCTACCAGAGATCATAAGTAACCAATCATATTTGTCAGCAAATGAGAAAAGCTGATAGAATGGCAAGCTTTGCTCTTTCTTCTTCTCTGCTTCTGGCAATGATGGTCTATTAGCTTCTGTGGTTTCTGCCATTATGGCCCCAGAACCAAGCTCTCCTCAGAAAAACAAAATATGGAAAAAGTTTTGTAAGCCAATGAGTTGACTCTCAAGAGTAGTAAAAAGAAAAGGATTCTTATAAAGTTAATATAGAGAGATAGTAACCACTGGGCTTATTGCCATTGAAGGTGATGAGAGATCTCTGAAGAACTATAAGAAAAGGTGCATGTGTAGAAGGGAAAGGAGAGCAGAGTAAACATAGAGAGGGAGAGACAGGGAGAGTGTGTTTTGAGTAAAGTGAGAGTATGTTGGACTAGTGGTCACAGGGCTGGGGGGGACAGGAGAGTGTGAGGAGTTTTTGAAGGAATATATACACATTATTAACGAGTGAGAGAGGAGTTTTATAGTGGAGGGCTCAACTCTCTAGTTGTTTTAGGTGAACAAGGGTTAAATGCCGCGCCAAGACAGGGGGTCATTTTAAAAACTTATTTTTATTTAATTATGATATATTAAAATTAATATTTACACGAATTTTAATGATTCAAATTTTATAAAAAAAAATATTTTTTTTCTTATTCATAGTATAATTTTACAGTAACATGTTTTTTTTTATTAATAGCATGGTCTTTTTAATAAAAAAATCAATTTAATTAAAATAAATATCCGTAAAAATTAAATCAAGGTGAAAAAAAGTGTGTTTTTGAGTCCGAACTCTTTTTTTCTTATTTTTTTTTTATTTTAATAAAATCATGTTTTTTTATTAGAAGCATAGTTGTTTAAATAAGAAATAATCATAATATGAAAAACTAACTTTAACTAAAAACTAAAAAATCATGTATTGATATTTTTTATGTAACTATATGGTAAATTAAAAGAATAATTAATTTAATTAAAATATTCAAGAAAATCACAACAAAATATATATTTTATTCTCATTTAATATTCAAGTGTAATTTCTTTTAAAAACATTATATTAGGTTCATATATAATTATTCATAATATAACTGCTAATATTACCCTAAAAAGGCTAAATCTTATTTAAAAAATATAGCACAATCATATGATTTTTTTAAATATCATCGTAATTATTTATTTAAAAGTAATTTTATTTTGAAATATTAAAAAAAAGGGAAAAAAACAAGATTAGCAACCTTTGGTAGTTAGAAAATTGAAGTACGAGTTCTTGTACCTCTAAAACAAGATTAATGCAATGTAAGAATAATTCATGTTAGAGAACATATGCGAGATCAAGCAAAAGGAAACACGTCACAACATATAAAATTATGACAGCGTAATTTCTGAGGATAAAAAACATTAAACAACTAAAGCGCAAATCATTAAAAACTTGAAGGATCGAAATAGAAAAAAAAAACCAAAGATAAAGATTTAATTTCTATTTTAGTTTTTTAATTTTTAATTTTTTATACAGGTTAAGTGGAATCTGGGTCAATGTGTGGTGTCCTATATGCGTTGTCTTGGTTCCTTTGCCCACACCCACCCACACACACACACACACACACACACTGTTCTTCAAACGGAGTGAAGCTTTTTTTATCATGTAAATCGACCCTTGAGGGTTCCTGCAACATATTTCAGTAGTATATATTATTATATTTGGCAAGGCATGTGACAAGCTTTGTATTTAATCTGTGAAATTGAGAGAAAAGAAGTTGGATCGTGTTAATTAGTATTTTTTTATGAACACTAGTAGCTAGCTAGGGCTAGGTTAGCAGGCAAAGAGAAAGAGAAAGAGAAAGAAAGAAGGATGAAAGCTAGTATATTCGGAGCACTGTATGAACAGGAATTAAAGAAAGATAAATGTACAGGTCTGGTTATTTACATGCAACTGAGATTAATTACTTGTTGGTGGGATATAATGCAATGTCATTGATTATGATGTTGATTGTGTTGCTTAACAGAGTGCAGTGGATTTGTCTTTAAAGGGCTTTTTGTTAAAAGGTTGTTGGCAGCAGTGAAGAAATTTTACTTTTTTGATTTCTTTTCCGGGGTTGATTTATTTTTAAAAAAAAATTGATTTTTTTAATGTTTTTGCATCATTGTTGTGATGGTCAAAAAATAATTTTTAAAAAAATAAAAAATATTATTTTATTATATTTTCAAACAAAAAAACATTTTGAAAAGCAACTGTTATTTAGATGCATTTCCAAACAAAAAACACTTTAAAAAAAAATCACTATCATACTCCCGTGTCAAAGAACCATCTCAACCTAATAGTTTAAACTTTTAGGTTAGGTTTCAAGATATGGTTTATATTGGTTTGAATTTATATATATCCACATTACCTTGTGCTTTAATTTTTATCAAATAAATAAGGATGGTGAGATTCGAACTCGTAACCGCTTGGTCATCAAGGCTCTGATATTATGTCAAAAAACTATCTTAACCCAATAGTTTAAACTTTTAGATAAAATCACAAGATATAATTTATATTATTCTCTAATATCATGAACACCCATTTCTTGTCTTCCCATTGTTTGAAGGGATGATCACTAATGTTACACACCTAGCAAGGATTCATTGGTTCTCATGGATTATGAAGATCAAACAATGGAGGAAAAAGGATTTTCCCCACCTTTTCTTTTGTAATGCTTAGGATATATGGAGCAGCAGAGAAGAGGTGTTGCTTTTGTGATTTTTGCGTTCTTATCTCTATAATGTTCGCCTCCGCAAAAGCATATCGCATTCGCTGACATCGCATGTGTCATTGCAGCCTCTTTTTCAATGGAACTGTGTCGAGACCCTCAATAATTCCCCTCCTCCAAGCTATGCCAATGATCCCTTCCTTCATGAGTACCTTTCAAATTATGGATTTGTGTTGGGGATTTGGTACCTGAAATAATACTCTCCACAGATGAATCCATGCCATAAAAGCTTAGAGAGAGAAAGAAGAAGAAAAAATGGCCTCCTTTTGTTCCCTCTCCTGTTACTGTTCGCACTTGATTTTTTCAAGCATGCATGAGAAAGAAAGTTCAGTGGTGAAACCATGAATGAAATCCATGGACAGCAAGAAAATCCGACTAAGTTACAAATTATACCCAAAGTAAATTAAAAATGGATCATGCAAGATTGTTGGAGCCACTGGATTTCAAAAGACATGAATTTTAAATTTTAACTTTTTTAATATATTATATTTCTTATGCATATAAAAGATTTTTAGATTTATTTGTTTTTTTAATATGTTTCCATATCAATATATTACTAGTTAGACGGATATAAAGTCTTAATAATGACGTGT
>Ga0307507_10009153_pt1 | contig 13311 bp, 12 predicted proteins | sample 7_EM_MG_FD_207223 | JGI IMG/M metagenome (GOLD analysis project Ga0307507, IMG submission 207223) | Populus trichocarpa ectomycorrhiza microbial communities from riparian zone in the Pacific Northwest, United States - 7_EM | ecosystem: Host-associated > Plants > Roots > Unclassified | place...
ATCCTCCGGATGCCATGGTTAAGAGAACACAATCCAACAATCGATTGGCACGACAAAAGGATCATATTCAACAGCGAAGGATGTACGACTTGGTGTCAGAAATGTTCCCCTGTTGCATATGCGATACCCGAAGAAAAACCCCTGGAAGAGAATCTGTTCACTAGATTCCCCAAGCTCCAGGCCAGGAATGCGCCCATGGCCAATGACCAGAGCGTCACAGTTAAGAAGCTATCCGCAGAGGCTACAGTCTCTATGAACGGATCAGCAAGACCAGCGGGACACGACCTGGACGCAATTGGAGGAACCGACGTCCCTGCAGGAGGGCAAGCAATTGTTGGGACGGGGATAGCTATTGGATTACCTCACGACACCAATCGACGAATTGCAGCACGAAGTAGTCTAACTGTCAAACACCGACTCACGACAAATGCACGTGTGATAGACTCCGACTACAGAGGAGAAGTGAAGGTAGTCCTAGCCAACCTAGGAGACCAACTATACCGAGTGGAAAAAGGAGACAGGATCGCAGAACTGATCAGGGAACCAATCGACAACAGGGAGCTACAAGAAGTAACCCAGTTGGACAAAACCATGAGAGGAGATCAGGGCCTCGGAAGCTCAGGCACACCCATGCACCAAAGAGTCACGGGGGAGAAGGCCAAAGCACATATGGATATCAACCAAATATCGTCAAGAGCCTTCGGGCAGTTGTACCGACGCTGAGAAACAACCGGAATCCTAAGATAGGAGGAGATCGACAACGAAATTCAGCTGCAAGCAATCAACATTAGCACCGAGCTGGCGATAAAAAATAAGAAAAACCAATGAGGACCCGGATATTAGGGACACAGTTTTCAAAGAATATCATCACCTGCTAGATGTATTCGCAAAAGGTGAAAAAACGACAGTACCACCCCACCGACCAGGCATCGATCTAGGAATCGACCTGGAAGAACCAAAAACTGTACCCATCAAGAACACATACGCACTCAGTTACGACCAACTGGAATAGCTTCATCGATACATCAAATAAGACAAGGACCGCGTATGGAGTCAAAGGGTGAAAGCAGGAAGTGTATCACCAATCATATTGGTCAAGAAAAAGGACAGCAACCTCAGACTATGCGCCAATTATCGAGTACTCATCGAAGTCACCAAGAAGGATCGAGATCCACTACCACTCATTTGTGAAGTCCTGGACAGACTAGGGGGAGCCTAATACTTCACCAAACTGGATATCCAGGACGCCGACCACAACATTCGAATCAGAGAAGGAGACGAATGGAAGACAACCTTTTCAACAAAGTTAGGGACTTACGAATACCTAGTCATGCCATTTGGACTATGCAACGCACCGGCGGCGTTCCAACAATGGATCAATGAGATGCTTATAGAAGACATCGACATGTGTTGAATTGTCTACCTGGATAATGTACAGATATATTCAAACACCCTACAACAAGAACGAGAAGAAGTCAGCAGCATTCTCGGAGCAATACGAAAATTCGGAATCAAGGTCAAACCATCCAAATGCGAATTCCACCCAAACGAAACAGAATACCTAGGATTCATCATTGGACAAGAAGTGGTCAAGACAAACCCAGTCAAGACACAAGCCATATGGGACTGGACAACACCCAAGAAAATCAAGGAAATCCAATGCTTCCTAGAATTCTGCAACTTCTACCGACGATTTATAGAAGCTTTCAGCAGGACAGCCAGGCCACTATACGCAAGGACAGAAAAGAAATGCATCGGCAACTGGGAGTGGGGAGACAAAGAACAAAAGGCATTCGACGAACTAAGGACAAAACGCAGTATAGCGCCAGTCCTGGCCTACTTCTACCCCCTTGCACCAACCGAGATCGAGACGGACGCCTCGAAATACGTCTCCTCCGGAATACTATTTCAGCAATGCAAGGAGGGGAAATGGAGGCCATTGGCATACCAATCAAAAACAATGTCAGACGCTGAATGCAACTATGATATACACAACAAAGAACGATTGGCAATAGTTGAGGCGTTCCACAAATGGAAACACTACACGAGTGGAAGTCTGAAAACTGGTACCAGTCCTAAGGGACCACAAGAACTTAGCGACCTTCATGACGACGAAGGAACTAAGCACACGACAAGCACAATGGATACTAGAATTAAGTCAATACAACTTCCAAATCGAATACCGGCCAGGGAAAGGAGGGGGAAAGCCAGGCGCCCGCAGAAGCCCGGAGGGAGACCTACCCACCGCAGGCGACAAGAGACTCACGTGAAATGTGGGGATCTTATTGCCCAAAGAACAATACTGGGATATCCCAGAGGCTGAAGAAATCAACCTCGGTGTGTTGGAAACAACAGAAGTCCAAGACAAGGACGAGGCAGAGATACAGAAGGCAAGCAACATCGACAACGAAATCCAAGATATCAAAAGAAACTTGGACGCAGGGAGAAAAGAAATGAAAGGAATAGTGCTGGGGCTATGCCAATGGAAGGACAGCTTCTTATGGTATCAAGGAAAGATATGGATACCAAATGACGAAGGGATACGAACCGGTCTTTTCGCTAAACACCACGAACCCCGCCAAGGAGGACACGGCGGCACGGCAAAGACTACCGAACTAATCACCCGACTATATTATTGGCGAAAGATAAGAAAAGATATCAAACGATTGATAAAAAGCTGCCACACATGTCAGAGGACAAAAGTGGTCAGACATGCACCCTACGGATTGCTACACTCAAAGGAGGCCCCCGATCGACCATCGAAATCGATAGCTAAGGACTTCATTACGGACCTGCCAAAATCAGGCGGATATGACACCATACTGGTCGTCATCAATCGGCTGACCAAAATGAGCCATTTCATTCTATGTGTGAAGGATCTTGATGGAGGGCAGTTTACGATTCTCTTGATGAAAGAGATAGTCAGGCTCCACAGACTACCACATGATATCATCACCGACAAGGGGACACTATTGACCTCAGACCTATGGAAGGAAACCACGGGAAAACTAGGAATCAAACGAAGACTCAGAACGGCTTTCGATCCACAAAGAGACGGACAGACCGAACGGACGAATGCCATATTGGAACAATACCTCGGAGCATACATCAACTATCGACAAGACGATTGGTGTGGTTACCTACCATTTGCAGAATTTCCATACAACAACCGATATCAAGAGACCATCAAGAACAACCATTCATTGCAAACTGCCACATTAACTCCGAATACGAGATCATCGGTCATCTGAGTCCAGGAAAGCAAACGAAACCAGAAGAAATGACTAAGCTACATGAGTCATTTAGAAAGGAGATGGTGGCCGCACAATTACGACGAAAAGAATATTACGATCTACACGGAAAATTCCATCCAAACCTAAAGTCCGAAGTCATGCAACATCAAGACCACAAGACCATTGGAAAAGTTGGACTACAAGACCATCGGACCATTTAAACTCTTGGCAAAGATTGGGCCAAGCGCATATAAGCTGACCTTCCCACCCTCAATGGCCATACACAACATGTTCGACATCTCGCTCGTCGAACCTTACCAAGACAACCTATTCCCCTCAGGGATCCAACAACCCCCGCCTCCTATTCAGATAGAAGGAGAAGAGGAATATGAACTCGACAAAATTATCGACTCTCAACTCCACTACAACAAGCTCCAACATTGAGCTAAGTTGAAAGGGTACTCACCAGAACACAATAAAGTCTGGTACCCTGCAGAAATCTACAACCCTGCAGAACACACAGGCCACAGATTCCAACGGCGCTACCCAGGAACGCCCACAGTGGATACACGTTACGATCAACAGATTGTCCTCCGTACCTCCCCCGTCGTCGGACAAGAACGACACTAACGCACACTAGAGAGCGACGCCCAGCGCGTCGCCCGCAACGCTACCCCCAATAGCCCAGAATACTTGGGCTCCGCAAGAAGAGAGATGGCGCATGCCTCCATGAGCGGGATGGACTCCACGCACGATGGATGTCAAATCCATCTTGGCGAAAGACAAGGGTCAGGCTGGTACCCGCAATTCACCAAGGGATCAGAACAAACAAGCGTCGCCCACGATCACGATTGGCGACCAGAAATGAAAGCAAACCCAGGAGAGGACTGGGCGCCCCAACAACCTCGTCACCAAAGGGCCAGAAGGGCTCATCACGAAATCACCAGCTGGGACCATTATTTCAACAAGAAGTTCTACGACCACCAATGGGAAAAGGGGTACACAGGCTACTACCCCTGACAAGTGGGAGATAAAGAGACACTGTCAGGAAAGGAAAGAAAGGAACAGAAAAAAAGAAAAGCCGTGAGGACACGGCTGGGAAGGGAGGGGAGTGAAAAAGCCATTCCAGACTGGGAAACCCTGGAAGGGCCATTCTCGAACCTACGAAGGGAACTCGATCGCTCTGCCCAAATCATTGTGGCAAAAGACAACAATCTCGAACGACTTGACAAGGAAAAGGAGAAACTTCAACAAGCCTACAAATGAGCCAAACAGAGAATGCGCCAAATCGGAAGCACGCTCTGGAAAGAAGTAGTTTAGCATCGTGGGACCGACCCAAGAGGGGGAAGGGAGCTAATGTCACAAACGGTGACTAAACAAGGCGGACTCTCACATGGCTAATACTTATTAGTCATCCGTTTGTTATCTTTCACGCTATGAGATCAGTTGACTCATAGGTTTTCCCATGAAGACGCAATAGCGTGTCCTTGGTTTATTGTTATTGGTTGATATTTGACATGACCCACATTCGTGGTCATGTGGTTTATGTATTTCGCAGATGACTCATATTTATGAGTCATGGGTTTCACGCATGTGACCCCGTGAAGGCACATTGACTTGTTGTATGAGTTTTGATTGGCTGCAAGACTGGCGCAGCTGACTCGGACCGGTCAGCTGATGGATTTCACACTATGACTCACTATGAGTCAGGAGTCACGTGACGCGAGAGTATGAGTCACGCAGGGTTAGGGTTGAGGGAAGAACCCCGATATAAGGGCGCCCTCGGGGCATGGGATTTGGGTTCTTCACGCAACCATCTAAGTTCTTTCATACTCTATACTTTTAATCCAAGATCTTTACCTATCACAGTTTCGGGAATCAAGACACTACTGTCTTGTATGAGACTAGTGATCGACGTTGCTAGATAGGAGTCAACTAACTTAGCTATCGCAACAGCTATCGGGCTAAGAAGGAGTGATTGTTAGGGGACTATTGGTTACCCGCTGCAAGTATCAGTCGGAGAAGAGAGGATTGTAACAGAAATCCCAGCACACCATGCCTGAGTTAAGATCACAACCCCCCAAGGCTTAAAGAACGTAATGGTACTAATTATAGTACCCCCCTGTCCCTCTCCCTCTACCCCTATACCCGTAACCCTCCATTCCGAACATAAACCCTCTTCCCCTACCTCCTCTTCCTCTACTCGAAAACATACTGGAGCGCCCTCTACGCACCTCCCCCTCACCCACAACACTACTCCTTTCACCTGATCTAGGGCCGACCGGAATTGCCCTAACCAAACCTCTCTGCTCTACTCTCTCCTCCCCTCCTGTCTCCGCTATCCTGCTCTTTCTATATCCCGGCAATTTAACAACTATCATGCGGTCGATAATCTCATCTTTATCATCTCTCGAGCCTACACTCATGGACTCAACTCCAGCCACAATCTATTCTGCCACATCCTGTTCCTCAGCCACAACTTTGTAAATCCCACTTGTAATAAGTGGCACCCCAACAGCCGCAACCTCAGCCTCTACCCTCTCCTCAGCGACAACTCCCACCAGCTCTGCTTTCTCCTCAAACTTCTTCTCCTACCCATTCCCATTCAACCTTTTGGATAAGACCGACACATGCTGCCGGAGTCTCAAAAACCTCTTTTTCCAACTCTTCCATGCGGATAAAAGCAGCACCCATCGCCATGCCGTTGTTAGCAACCTGAGTCGCCATTAACGCAGTCTTCTTAGCATTAACCATCGCTAATGAGAGGATTTTCGAAAGACCGTGTTGTACTAAAGTTTGAAAAGATAACAAGATAGATAAAAGAGATGGATTTTCCTCCTTAATCTGATGAAAAGATATTAACCTTCGTGAAGGAAAATAAAGCCTTGGGAATATTGTGAGATAAATTCCAAGAAACCTATTGGTCGAAACTCCAAATGTGACCTGTCACTGTTGTTGTTATTTCTTTCACTGGAGGTGTAAGAGAGACGGAAGTTGTGTGCATGAGCTTGTAGCCAACAATGTGTAGATGCGCAAATTTGTCGTGTTTGTTATTTCTATAAAGTGAATTAATGTTTTCCGAATGGAGAAGAATTCGTATTAAAGGTGGCTCGTAAACTATTCGATAAGGGAAGGATAAGAGATAAGAATTATCTAGAAAGGCCGCGGTCTCACTTTTTTCTTTTCTCAACTCCTAATTATTCCCTAAGCCTGCCCCTTTTCGTCCTTGCTCGCGGAGAGATAATTTTACTCTTCCAACTTGTGTTCAAGCCCCGTTATGAACCGAGATATCGAGTGGGAGCGAGCGAGCTGAGGTGGCCTGTGTCCAGAATGAACCAAAAAATCGCCCATGCTTCAAGATGCGCAACACAGCGCTAATTCGAGCCTAGCCAATACGATACCACAACACAAAAAACATTATTTTATCCCACTTTCCACCTCTGTCAGCTCCTCGGTCTATTTTCAACATAGATGTGGGCATCCCTACTCGGGCGCAAATTAAACATTCGGAAGATGTGACAGACGAAATCCCCGGCTCGAACATATCAAGGTCACTCCTTCCGAATTTTCAGTTTGCGCTTGAATAGTATACCTATAGAAAGAGCTACAGTCTTCACCGTACTTACGACAAAACCGGCGGAGTGAAGAGGTGGAATTGGTCGTGGAAAAAAGAAATCGTCAAGGTTAGGGTTATGAAAAATTACCCGCCCCTTACTCCTGTTCGTCGCCTGGCCTGTTTCGTTGTGGCTGCAGTAAGACAACAGGTCCGCAGCAATGGCGCTCAATGGTGGTGGCGGCATGTGGCTCAACCAAAAGGGATGGCAACTGAAGAGTGATAATTACGATATGCTGTTCAATACCCTTCATGGCTCACTGCTGGCCCAGTCGCTGGGGTGTGGAACACTTTTTCATTACGGTAGGGGGTCATTGTTGTTTTCACTCGCTAAAAGTAATTGAATTCCCGTGAAGTTCAATTAAACATGACTATTCTGGCATTTATTTAGGCTTCGCGAGGTCGGTTAGACGCCCGCAACAGGATTTTTTGCGCCCTCGCTTAGTTTTCCATAGCAAACTCTTCCGAGCATGCGACATACTGTAGGACTAGCGTGGCAGCTAACTTGGGGCACGCCTAGCAAGCCCTGCCCTGCGTTTCCCAAGAGTGGGGGTTGTAATCTCGCATCGATGCAATGTTCAATGAAAGTTTTGTTGGTCGAAACGGTCAGCTGTTTTTATCCGCACCTGGCATCTCTTATGTCGGAGGAGGGTGTCTTAATCTCAATTCTATCTTGGCTCGTAGGCAGGAAACAAGCATCATTAAACTAATTAATCAGAAAAATTCCGCATTGCACCTTCTTCCTTTCTCAGCCTCACTTTCTTCATGATAACATCTGCCGTGCTCCTTCTCTTCTCTTCCCATCTAACTTCATCTAATGCCTCCCACCCCCTTCGCTTCTTCTCTTTTCCTCTCTCGTGATTTCGCTTCATTGTTTCTTCTCTTCTCTTCTCTTTGCCCTGACGTCCTCACCTCGCTCCCAGCTCCTACTTCATTCACCGACTTCTAGATTATTGTTTGTCCTTTATGCGAGAGCTAATGAATCCCGGATATGTGATCGTTGTCCTTGATGCACCAAGTTCATGCTATTGATCACATCACAAAGCACTTGTGATTCGTAATAGAAAGCACGCCTGGAGCACCATGGACATCCTGCTTTCTGGCCACTATCGACAGCCGAATATTGTGAATCTGACAGGGATGCACCCCCTTATTATCAGTGCTATTAAAAGTAGTTTGCTGATCGACACGTTGGCCTGGAATCCCTAATCAATTACGGAATAATCCCTCTTCAGATGGCCAAAGCTCTGTTAATTCAACTTGAGCATTGGGTATGCAAGTGAGCTTACAAAATACTAGCCGGCGCCGAATTCACCATTGACAAATAGCTGTAGCTCAACCATTAGTTCACTAACCCGAGGTCTAATTCAATTCCTAGCGTGGTTTATAGTATTGTCCTTGGACTATATTCACTCCGCACCAAGAACAGATGGCGACGCGACCCTCCCCATCTTCCCCCAGATTCTCCATATTTAAAAGTACCTTCTAACAAATCTCCAATACAATATTACTACTAATTATGTAGAAAATCAAATATCATATTTGGTGTTCTGGTTGTTGCCATGGCGAGCCACATTCCAGTGAGGAGCCGCATCGCAGGGAATGACATTACTATATAGCAGAAATATTTTACTACGTCTGCGCAAAGATTAAAGAGCACTTACAACCATGCCGAACCATGATGCATTACGGACAGGGATCAATTGCCGGTAATCTTCTATATCCTTAGCCACGAAGATTCACGTGTTTGCCAACCAAATATCGGACACTCGTTTGTCGTCTGCTCGGTCTCGTTTGGGGTAGTCGTCAGGTTAAGACTGGAATAGCTCATCACATACTCATGCTCTTTGAGTGGCTGGAGCATGCTTTGATCGGCATAGGCATCGGCTACACAAGCGAGCTCACGAACTGCAAGCTGGCACCGAATTCATCCTCGAAAAGGAACATTTGCTTAGCCTCCGGCTCGCTAACCAAAAGTTTAACTCAGTTCCTGCTATAGTCTATCATAATATCACCCCAAGCTAGGTCTAACCTAATTGATACAACACTGGGCAAAAGTAAACATCATTTATCCCACTATTGCGGCGCTCGGCATCCGGGGGTCTCGGCATGGAGATTACCGAGAGAATAGCAATATCTCAGCCCCCACTACAGGGTATCTTCTTGGTGGTTTCTTCGTTGATATGCACCATGCTATCAAGTCAATCTCGGCGCGAGTGACATTGATGAGCGACATGACAAATCGTTATATGGTTTGTGGTAACCGGTGACCTATTGTTGGTGAGGTTTGGATATGCTTCACAATTGCCGTAAGAATCTTTGCGCTATCGTACACTGCTTCTCCTCTATTATTATTTAAAAAAAAAACATCCTATAAGCTCTTAATCTGTCACTCGGGAAATTTAGTGAGGGGGGGAGGCGGATGAGCGAGGGGAAATGGAAGGGAAGAGGGGAAAACAAGACAAGATAAAAAGGTGGTGGACAAGAACTGAAGGAAAATTAAATGGAATTGGATGAAAACTGCAAGCCATGAATAGGACCTTGTCACAATAACGCTATTTCACCCCACTGAGTAGACCCTACTGCACTATTTAAACATAAACTCCCATCCCCACACGACTAAGGTAAACTGGGGTTTCAGACGGTGTGATAACATATAGGTTTTCATCACTCTGGATGTGCTTTACCTAAGAAAGATGTCTAAGGAGAGCTTCCATGAGGCACGTGCTTCGAAAAGGCAGGAGTAGCGACGATTTCTGTGAGGTGGTGTCACCTAGGCCAAAGAGTGCACTGTAGGCTACCGCTTCGCCAGCCTGTAACAGCTCAATCACGCTTTGATGGCCGTGCTCGGAGGCGAGAATTCGTGGTGTTTGGCCCTCATTGTCGGCATTGTTGGGGTTGACCTCTTCCCGCCTGAGTAGTATTTCTACCACTCGTGCATTTCCATTAGCAGCGGCAGAGGGGAACGGCGTTCGGCCGGCATGGTTTGTCCTGTCGGGGTTGACACCTTCCTGCTTGAGTAGTATTTTTGTTAATCCCTCACGTCCATCAAGGGTTACCAACCTCGCATTAGTTCATAAAAGAATTTCACTGAAAACCATAGTAGACGGTAACGTAAATTACGGTGAAACCGCTCAGTACAGAGCCGTTATGGCGCAATTCTGTGTTTGGACCCCGTCTCAATTTGGATTGCTAGGAATACGTCTAGACCTCTAAACTCTAATATTGACCGAAGAACTGTGAGAAAGGTTACTGCTTGCCCCTAGCGAGACAATTTCTCCAACCTGCAAATGCCTAAGCTGGCTAGAAATAACCCCAATTGCACCAAGGTATTCGCTTCCATCACTCCTACTCACAATATCTGCTTCCAACTCGCTTCCAAGTCCCTCCTCCCAGTCACTATCCCCTTTTGGGGGTACTGGATTCGTAGGAGAGTAATGGGTTGGCGAGGTGAGGTGGACTTTTTTTTTTGCTTTAAGGAAGATTTGGAGAGGCGAGCACTGGGGGCAGTAGGAGTAGGAATAAGGTCAAGAGCCTTTCCAAGCTGTATGGCCTTGTGAGATGCATTTAATGCATCTGCTTGCTCAAGTTCCTCACGGAGTTTAAAAACCACCTCTGGAGTAACAAGTGTAGCTTCCGTAAGTTTCCTCTTATCGTTTGTTTTAATTCTTTTGCTTGCCCTAACTAATTCTCGGTATTGATGGTGTGCCTGCCTCTCCAGTCGTTTCTCGCCATATGTCTCTTGAAAAGCCTCATTAAGTTGTCCAAGGAGAGACTTCAGGTTTGTACAACAAGGGGTATTACAGGAAACAAGAGATGTAATAGTATGAATAGTCCTACTAACTACACGGGGGGTATTAGGAACCCGCTGGAGACTGGGAAACGAGGGAAGATTGTGCTAGGGTGGCGCAATCCTCCCGTGTCTCACTCTGAATTACTCCGAGAGGATTCAGAGGTACGATCCCAACTGCTTCCCAGCTCCAAAGGATATTTTCTCACCTAAAGGCGAGCTTCCTTGCTGGAAGGAGTACGCTGTATTAATAAATTAGCCTTACTATCTATCTTACAATTTATTTATAATCAATGCAAGAATTTGTAGGTTCTGGCGACAAACTAAGAGAGGTGAAGGGAATTAAACTTATGGAAGAAAGTTCCCCTTGGTAAAATTACCTTGAATACCTTTATGCATCCAATTATCAAGGCCATTACTGTAATAGTGTCGTAAGGGCCCAAAGAGACCCACATCGAAGAGCAGGAGGAGGTGGGTTGAATGTGCTGGGAGGCAAAAGCTAATAATTTTGTTGTTTTCAGCAAAACTCAAAAAGTTCCCAATTGAAATGGGAGGTATAACCATCTAGGATAAGTAGCCTGTACCTTCCATCAGCCCTATAAGTAGTTTACTTAACATAATAGTAAGAGGCAAGAAGATTTAATATATACCTCTCTTGGGTTTCAACTTCCAAAACCTTGCTAAGCCACTGTAGAGCCAACTTTGCATTGCTCCACCCATTCTCCAAAACTCCAAAAAGCCCACAATCAGTCTTTTTTAACCCAGCATTCTACTCAGAATAGTGAGCGGTGCCATTAGTAACAATTAAGGGCGTAAGAACCCTCCCATTGTCAGAAAATACCCTCTATACCAGTAACCCAATCACGTGATCCATCCATAGTGAGCCAGGCGGTGCACTGACTTCGTAAACAAATAACTTTATAATGTAGAGGAACACCCATCAGAAATCTTTTCTCATCCATCCTCTAGTAATTATCTGCTGTAATTTCATAATATTTAACAAATTCTTTTAACTACATACACAATTAGCTAAGTTACCCTATAACTACTAAGATACATTAGAAATAAATATATTTGTAGTGCTAAATAATTTCTTAAAGAAATCGGGCAAAACACAGGGGTTACTAGCAAATGCCTGCTGGCGATCTAACTGTGTACATAGCTTTAATGCGAGCTCCTTGTGCCTCTTAAGAAATCAGGACAACCAGTGCCTCAGGCTCCCAAGTCCACAGCCTTTAAGCCTCTACTGTACCATTGCCTCTGCCAGTCCCTTCACCACAGACAAAGTCGCAGGATGACCCCACTCATCCACCTTCACACACTACCGCACAATCTCTTTTTCCTCATGCTCTGTTAATGCTTGCAGCTTGCTATGGGCTTTGTCATTCTCCTGGGCCTCTCCAAGCCTTCCCTGCAAAGTTGATAAGGTACTACAAATCTCGGTGCGCTCGCCCTGATGGATGGTTTTTCGCTATTCTGGTAACGTCTAACTGCATTCTGAACCGTGTTTTCTTTGTCATCCCTCTTCATCTCAGTATTGCAAGCCATCGTGAGTTTCCAGTTTTCAATTATCTGCTTAGGTGGCTAATCTATATAGTCTTTTACACATGTGCGGAGTAGTGTCTTAGCCACTCTTGGACGTGAGCGGGATCCGGGTACTGACCCGGATCCCCATAATTTACGTTATATTGGGTTAACGCATACCCTTCTATTCTCCCTACACATCTTGCACCGTCTAGCCCTCCTTAACGGTCGGCACCATCCCCGGTTACTAGACGGCCGTCCCTAGGTAATCGGGCCCTAAGACATTAAAGAACCCGATTCAACCTCGCCCCTTTCTTCTTGTTAGTCACCGGCGCTCACCCATCACCACCTATCACTCCTACAGTATTGGTAATCGATTTTGAAAAAGAGAAGATGCTAGAAGGTCTTGGAGGATTCAGGAGGAGTCTAGACTCTGTGAAAGGGGCGAAAAGAGGGGTTGAACACGTAGCAAAGAGGGGAAGAAGAGTGGGCTATGTGGGGTAAGAGAGTGGCCTGAGAAAGAGGGGAAATGGCAGGATACCTCCGCACAAGTAGTTATCGTTCTGTGTACTTAAGAGCTTCGTTCACGCCCTATTATTGTAAAGCAAGTCACTGAACATCGTCAATCTTTGTTGCACTTCCCTCTTCATTGAGCCAGTATTCACGTATACGATCGCTATCTATATACAAAATAATAATAAAAAATACGTAGGGCATATAAGTAAGAGAGGAAACCTAATTCATGGGTAGCTTGTATTTTCAGAATGTCTTTACTGTCACCATAGTTGCTGTTGAAATTGTAGTCGCTGGTGTGGTTTTCATGATGTTTGGATTTGGAGGAGATCATGGTTGCGCCTGTTGACTCAAGACTGAATCACAACTCGAGTAAGGGCCCGTTTACATATAGACGGGCGTCAAGTAACTGGAGACGGTGCCGACTGTTAAGGAAGGCTAGATGGTAGAAGGTGCGCGGAGTCTACGTCTCAGCTAGGGTCTCAAGTAGGGTTAGAAAGCACTAATAGATGCAGTGTTCCCAAGCGTCCAGTCCGTCCGTCTTTAGCCTAGGACGGGACGGACGCCAAGTTTGAGACCTTTGGACGGGACGGACGGCCGGGCCCTATAGGTGTCTTAGTTTATGTTTCATTTTCGAA
>Ga0307507_10009154_pt1 | contig 13311 bp, 10 predicted proteins | sample 7_EM_MG_FD_207223 | JGI IMG/M metagenome (GOLD analysis project Ga0307507, IMG submission 207223) | Populus trichocarpa ectomycorrhiza microbial communities from riparian zone in the Pacific Northwest, United States - 7_EM | ecosystem: Host-associated > Plants > Roots > Unclassified | place...
TTTTTTAGGGTTTCCAACATTGGGATTCACTTTTTACAAGTAAATAATTTGATAATATTTTTGTTTAATTGAGTAAAAATAGGCCATATTGTAATGAATTAACTTTTTTTTTATCAACACGTACTAAAACTAGTTTTTGAAATCTCAATTGAAGAAAACAATTGCAACATACCTATAAGTGTTGCTCAGTTCCATACGCAAAGATGAAGGGATTTCAACTTTGCTGAGTTCCAGACATGAAAAGGGAGGGATTACATGTAAACCCCTGATCTAGAATTTATTAAATTAGTGTTTGGTGGAAATGTTCTATTAAAGAAAATAAATAATAAAAATAAAATAAATATGCTATTAATGGGGATGAAGGTTTCCCGTGAGTTTGTTTAAATATATCAATGTTTTTAGTTATAAAAAAGTTTACGAAAGTACTAGTGGTCGAATAATACATATAAAATTATATAAGGGCAAGTAATAATGACATTGTCATAAATAAATCAAAGTTTCTCGTTGATTTCTTTTCAAATGTTGCTGGCCTCGAATAGGGAAGAAAGAGAATTTTCTCATCTCCTTCAAAAATTCATGTTTGGTTCTTTTTTTTTTTCTAAGCTTGGTGGGTGTTTTTGAGTAGTTTACTTGGAAAAAACTATTCAAGGTAGAATTGGGTTTTCTACTTAGAGGAAGCTTGGATTTTGAAGAGGAGGAGCAAAAAGTGTGAAGAAATTGTCAAGAACTCACCAAATTTAATTTAAATTTGGTTGGTAAGATATTCTTTACCATATATTTTCTTGTCCTAGTGGGTTTATTGTGAGAGGATGGAAAACCCTAACTTCCCAAATTCTAAGGTTTAGGACCTTGTTTGGGAATTGGATATTGTGTTAAATTGATGAAATTGGGATAAGATGTGTAATAACTAGAATGAAAATATAAACAGATTTGAAAATAATTCAAGAGAAATTTTACACTAAAGCTAACTATAAGAGAGATTTATGGAAAATAGAAAAATTGGTTTAAATGTAATGGGATTGTATATTTATTAAATGTACATGTATGAGTATTGTGTTTAAGAAAGATTTTGGGTTGAATATGTGAATTACATGTGGTATGTGTGTTTGGGGGGAACATTATGGATTTGAAGTTTATATGTTTTTATGATGTTAAAGTTTATGAGTTAATGTGAAGGGTTTAGAATTGCTAATTAAAGTATACTTCTTGATTAAATGGATGTTTGGTATATTGTGTGTGTGTTTTGATATTGAAGAAAACATGTTTTATTTGTATGAGAAATCTCTAGATGGGATTGTGTGTTGGGTTTATGTTATTGGAAGAAATATGCTTGAAAATGTGTTGAGAAAGCTATGACAAATTAGACATATTGTTTAAATTGGCTGAATAGTTAGTTTGTAAGTTTTTGAAAATTTATGAAATGAATCTAAATGTTTGGTTGTTACATGTTTTCATGTTTTTACACGTTAACAAAGATATTGAAAGAGACCATGTGAAATTATGTGCATAATTGAATTTTGAGTACCCTCTTTGAAAAGAATTGGCATGTGAATTGAATTGATATGGTAGGACTAAATTCTAAGCCATTAAATGTTTGCATTTGGATTATCAATGTTTAGATTAAAAGATAGCAGATTGAGTTATTATGGTTGTGTTTATTTGTTAATATGGAAGTTCAGGAATCTAAATTGTTATGAATCCTTCATGTAAAGGAAAATACAAATGTGTTGTATCCTATAGATAAGTAAGAAATCTAATGTTGAAATATAGATTGTAGTTAAAGATAACTAAATCAGAATGGTGGAAATTTTGATATGTTGAAATTAAAAGAGGATGATCGAAACTAAGTAATGTTAAATATGAAAAACAAATCTTGCTAACATGAATATGAATTCATGTGATGTGGATAATGATATAAAGAAACCTCCTTTTGCATTAGAAGCTAGACCTTTAACAGGGGGTGTTTGATTGGTCGGAGGAGTAGGCAGGTGTTTTTCACCTTCTTTATTTATTTAAAGAAGTGATTTTATTTCATTTTTGCACTTAAATTTTATGAGAATTGAACATGTGAGCATTCAATGAAAGTAATAAATGAGAAATCATTGGAATTGCACATGTGAATATAATAAGAGGTTTGTGAGTGTGAATCTAATATGAGGAATGTGAACGTGAATTTGATGGAAAACAAATATGTGAATGGGAAAGAAGAATTTGAAAAATGAATAAAGTTAGTCATTTGGACGAGGAATAGAAAATTTAAGTAAAATAATCATTTGGACGATGACTATAAAATTCAAATAAAGCTAATCATTTGGATTAGGACTATAAAATTTAAATAAAGTCAAATGTTTAGACAGGGGCTATAAAATTTAAATTAAATTGGCCATGTGAGTGGGGCTAATGATTGAAAATGTGTTAAGTCGGCTCATGAGCAAGGGCCATTAATGTTTTTTAAAATGAGCCAGAAATGAGTTGACTATATGAATGGGGGCTTTGGATTTTGGTAAAGTATTCACGTTAGCCACATGAGCGAGGGCTATTGGCTTGAAAAGTCAAGTCTATCCTATGTGTGGTGTTATTGATTGAATAAGAAAAAAACCAGTCACAAACGTGAGGGTTTGTATTAAAATAAATGATGCAATCCAAGCAACACCAAGAGACTCTTTAGAGGTCGCAATTGGTCCACTGACAAGATTTAGGGCTAAAAGGTTCAAAGAGGCTTTCAATGGACTTATTCAAGAAGCATATGATAAGATAGACTTCAAAAGATATTAAATAATGAAGTACAAACCTTGATTAATTTAATTCATATTCAAGAAAGACTTATAGGTGGGTATTCAAATATTACAAAAAGATTGGAATTTGTTTTTCTTCAAATCTGCCAGTTTTGACCTTTCACTACTTTTTTGCTCATAACAAGTGTTATAGAAGGAATTTTAATGCAATTCTAGTTGATTTGGAAAGTAAACAACCACAACTTTCCAGTGATATATGACATTTCTTCTAGTTCAATAAGACGAGAGAGGACCATGCATTTGAAGTTGAGATTCAATTTTGCTAGCAGATTATAAAAACAACTTTAGTCTTATTAAAATTAGTTGGACTATTTTTTTATTTATATTTTAGTTATTATTAAGTCTTTTAGAGATATTAAGGCTTTTATTGAAATTTGGGTTCATTGAATTGTTATTATTTATAAGGTTTATCCATATTCGTTAAGAATATTCTATTCGACTTAGAATTCTTTCTAGTATAAATATTCTTTTATAAATACTTTTTTAATAGACTATTTTTAATATATAAAAATCAACATTCTTGCTGTCTTTTGTGTGGCTAAGCAATTCCAATACTAAGTTATTGATTAAACTTACAAACTCTTTGAAGGATTGATAATCTTTGTTGTTATTTTATACTACTCGTTCGCGTCTCTTTATAGGCATGGAGTGGGAGTGATCAAAGTGTATAACTTTGATTCTCCAAGATATGTTCTTGTTAGGTCAAGTTGCAAACCATTCAAATATGATTTCAGTGTATCTGGGAGGTGTCTACATCAATAAAGAAAGTGAATAGTTTGCTGAACTAGTCTATATGGTCGTTAAAGGGCCAAATTCTTTATAGAGATTTGAAACACTTTTAAAAAAGTTGCCTATATAGGACTCTTGAGAAATTGTATGGATATAGATCACCAATTTAAAGCTAGCAACAGTCAATAACCGTGGACAAAGCCTATATACCTATACAGTTTAGAGCTAGTGCTAGTAGTGGTCAACTTTGAGTACAAGTGAAGAGGACTCATGTGAGGATGTATAATTTGAATCAAGATGATATTAGGACCTCACCAAATATGGTGGCAAATATGATAACACTTAATTCACATAAACTGTATGCCTTATTAGATCCAGGAGCCGCATACTTTTTTATTTCATGTAGATTTGATAGTAAGATAAATGTGCCTAGGAGTAAACTAAAATTAGGGCTAGTTGTTAGTACACCTCTAAAGGAAATTGTAGATATAAATGATGTTTATAAGGGGTGTGTCATGACGTGCACAACGTCGGATGACAAATCATGCTTTATAGATTGAGAGGGGTTTGGATATGTTTGAAAAATCATAAAAATATGATTTGAAGGGTTCAAAAATCGTCACCTAATATTATGGTCATTAGGAAACTTAATGTTCTGCGAGAGTTTGGGTAAGGGGACTGGTTGTGTAAGGGAAAGATATATCACCTCCAGTGCACCTTACCTATGGTAAACTACAATGTTGATTGTTCAAAGTCATGTTTCTATTTGTTAGTTAGTCTAAGGTTTAAGAAAATTCCTCCTCAACAAAAAGGTTCTTATCTCATCATGTTAAAACCTAACAATTCAAAAGTAAAAAAAAAAAAAAAGGTTTGTCTAAGGTTTAAGAAAAATCTTCCTCAATAAAGGGATTCTTATCTCATTGGATTAAAACCTAACCATTCTAAAGCCCAATTTTTTTTTTAAAAAAGGTTTTTAATTTGAAATTTTAGTCAAATCCTAATGGATAATTGCAAACTTGTTATGATATCCATTAAAGATTTTTTTTATTTTTTAAAGTATGATAAAATGCAATTTATAAATTTTTTTGTGAAATATGCATGAAAATTTTAGAATTTGGTTGTATGCTCACAAAATAAAAATATTTTTATTTTTTTTTAAATGAGGAAAAACTTTTGGAATTTTTTGAAATTTTAGAAAAAAACGAGCATTTTTAATATTGGGTCAGTATATTACATTATAAGTCTACAACCCCGATATTAAGTGAAATGTCTGGACAAATATGCGAGGGGCCAACAAATAATTTTAAAATGGTCCCCGAGTTTTTTTACAATTTTTGAAAATGATTTGAGGGTTTGTTTGGCAAAAGCACAAAAAATAAGAATATAAGCATTACTAGAAAATTAGTAGGGCATGTTTGCCAAACATGCCATTAACTAAAAGTCATAAGCTTAAAAAATATCTTGAGGCCGTGTTTGATAAACACACCTTAAGGACAAAATATTGCATTTTTTCTTTAATATAAATTGATCATATCAAACATTGCCTTATTGAAAAATGGGCTCAGCCCTACCATGTAGACTAGGCTTCTTAACCCAAAGATCCAAACTTATAAACACGACCTAAAACCAATAAAGAAGAAAATGAAGATCAAGGGGAAAAATGTTTGAATTTGCTCAAGAACGCTAAGAACTTACGAAGAAACCCAGAAACGAAGATTAAAAAAATATACTAGATGAAATCAAAATGAAGACATAGAGACATGTTAAAACACTATTCAAACAAGAATCTGAGGCTGAATCATCACGATAATCAAGCAAATATCATGATTATTTGATTTTATGTAAAAAATAAAACAAAAGAAATAAAGATCAATCAATGTTTTTAAGCCATAAAAAACTTAGATTATAGATCAATAGACATACACGTACATATAAAAACCATCAATCGACCAAAATGACTCAGAAAACAATGACCTAAGGTAAAGTTCAATGGATGAATGTCAACCCAGAAAAGTCAGAAAACCCATAAACCTAACAAAAGGTCTAAACCTAGAAAAATGCAATGAAACTCAAAAAAGCAACCGAAACCTAGTAACCTAAGCTTAATCATGTTTGCCATGAATTGCTGGAATCATCAAAACAATAAGAAACAAAGGATTAAAGGCAAAAACAACCAGCAAGAACCATAATGACAACAAGCAGAAAAAGCTACGCTTTATGTGTTCCATTAATCATAAACATTGTCTTGAAGCTTAAAAAATATGTCATAAGTTCAACAAAACCAATATACTAACCTAAAACAAACTAAACCACAACAATATCAAAACGTAAAATATATTGTCAAAACTTCAAGCAAGATTAGCCTAACAACAAAGCATGCAAAAACAAAATTCTATGCTAACATTTATCATTCCATATTCATATTCTAACACATCAAAACAAGGCAATAAAAAAAAACTTGAGCATATACAAGCTATATTCAAAGCATGTTGAAACATTTCAAAACAATAATCATGGCCTTCAAAGTGATAAATGACTTCAAAGAATGCATAACTAACATCATAAATAGTAATTTAAAGACAAAAATAAAAAGGGAGGGGGGTGTGCTCATTGAACTCCACCCCTTCATCAAAGTTTGAAGGTTTACCCAGCAATGATAAAGTTGATTCTTTCTATGAATTCTTTGCTTCTTTTTTCTTGATTTTTAGCTTCTTTTCAATCTCAGATTGATCTAGATTCCCCTCCTTCCTTTTTAAACCACAATCTTTGTCACCTTTCTTTCTTTTCTATTCTACATATTCTATTGATTTCTATGTATCTTCTTTCTTTATTCCTCTATGATTTTCTCTATAATTTTTCTCAAATCCTTTTGGTGTGCTCAAGAACAACCTTTTATAAGCTAAACGAAACAAGAAATGGCAAAACCATGGTGGTTTTGCTAAGAGTTTGTTAGATAAGATTCTTACTCATTTTCTCCTCTAACCTCCCATAGAAAGCTGCATTCTGGTTCTTTTTGTCTTTTTGTAAGCTCAAACTTGTCAAGAGAAAGTAGCCATGAGGTTTAAAAAATCATGATGGTTTTTTTCTTCAATCATGGCTAACCGAGTGAGTTATTTTAAAGAGATCTTCGCGACAAACTAGATGTAAATTTAAGATACGAGTAGCTAATCCTTGAAGAGGGAATGTATATCTACAATGAGAATCAAATCTCATTTGATTTGGAGGTCCAAAACTCCATATTAAATGATTGCAAATTGAGTTCTCAATAAGCTTGAAAGTTTGAAACTACTAAATACAAGGGAAGTTGATCAAGGACAAGATGTTGTTGAGTTCATTGACCCAAAAGATGTATAAACATGTGATAAGGATAGCTTATCCTTGTAAATGAGGTGTTTCTCAATCCATTAATAGTGGTGGTTTGAGCCTCTGAGGTGGCTGGAAATGCCACGTTCATTCGCCTAAAGGTGGCAACCCAATTAACCTTTTCAGCTAAAAAAAAATGACAAACAAAGACTAAACGACATGTCACTCGTTCTCTTCATTAAAGCCTAGAAATTAGGGTTTTCTAATTGGGATTTTGCAAACTTTAATTTGGTCCCTGTTGTTTCAATTCTGGCATATGCATCCTCAATTGAAATTGAAACTTCTTAAGTTTTGCAACCACACCCTTGAAAACTTTGATTTTACTCCTCCAATTTGAGCGCCTTTTTCAAATTGATCTATGATTTGTAATTTGTTCAATTTGACCTCTATCAACAATCAAACTTTCAATTTTTTTCAAATTGACCCCTAATTTTGATTGATTTTAGTCCCTAGACTTGCCTTTTTGCAATGTGGTTCTTGGTTTTGAGATTCTTCAATTTGGCCCTTAATTGACATTTGAACTTTATTTTTCTTTCAATTTCACCCATGATTTTATCCAATTAAATTTGCAAAAATTAAATCTTATTATCCAAAGTTCCAATCATATCAATTAAGCCCAAACTAAGCTTTTAAACTTATTTTCACCAATTAAGTCCTTAATAAATTAATTTAACCCATTAAAAGTCTATTAAGTCCTTGCACTTAATTAACTATTTTAATTTTGGCCTAAGTTAATTTACAAACTTAATTAAACATTTAATTAGACCTATGATTAAATCAAATCAGCCTATTAAAAATCTAATCAAGTCCCCAAACATAATTTTTAAGCAAATTCATCAATTGTTTTAAGTTAACCTTAAATTTACATTGTCTTTCACATTTAGGTCCTTCAATGGTGCAATTGAGTTTCTAAAAAAAAGTCAAAAATCCAAATTGGTCCCTCTATCTCTCATCTATGCTTGTTAATCATTCTTTAATTGTTCTTGCCAACCAAGTCGCCTGTCTTCTTGCTTTTTTTTTTTTAATTTTTCAACCTCTCTCTCTCTCTCTCTTTTATTTTTATTTAAAAGAAAAAGATAGCTTTTAGGGAACCCAAAGTTGAGTTTTGACAATTGACCCGTTTTTACAATGCTTATGACAGAGTGTCTCATAAGATACTTTAGATAGTAACCTTGTAAGGAAGAAAAAGATAAAAGATGTTAGGATAAAAAAACTTCAATAGGGACATGTGGATTTACCAAAACAAAAAAATGGTTAATCCTTCTCAAAGTGATATGATATTCAAAGATATATCCAAGCATGATAGATTTAACAAAATTTGTTAGAAATAAGGGCTTAAAAAGCGCATACAGAAGGTGATAGTTCCAAAAGCACTATTAAAAAAGATAGGGGCTAAAAAGTGTACTATCCGAAATGCAAAGGCTACAAAATGCACTAAGAAACTAATAATGTCAAAAGTACTATTCAAAGGAGAAAAGGGCTAAAGAATGCACTATCTGAAAATCAAAGGCATAAAGGCGCACTCAGAAACTGATAGTGTCAAAAGCACTATTCAAATAAGATATGGGCTAAAAATACACTATTTGAAATACGAGGGCTTAAAGGCACATTTAGAAGAAAATAGTGACAAAAGCACTATGTAAAAGGGGCTCAAAGGCACGCTATCTGGAAGGCAGGGGCATAAAGGCCCACTAAGAAGAAAATAGTGCCAAAAATACAATGTAAAAAAGATAAGACTCAAAGACGTGCTATTTGGAAGGCGAGGGCTTAAAAGCACACTTAAAAGGTGATAGTTTAAAAATGTTATCTAAAAGTAAGTGGCTTAAAAATGCACTCAAAAGGTGATAAAATGAAAGATATTGTTTAAAAATGAGTGGCTGAAAAATGCACTTGAAAAGTGATAAAATAAAAGATGTTATCTATAAGCAAGTGGCTTAAAAGCACACTAAATAGGGTATGCTTCAAAGTTGCATTCATATAATCTCATGATCTTATATTTTGAAAATTTGACATCCTTTGCTCTTGTATCAATATAAATTAAACCTCTGATGGATTTTCTTTGATGGAAAAAGAATTTGAACCCATCAAGTATTATTTCGTTGGACTACCTACAAGGATCAAAATGTGATGCTTTAGCGTTAATATGCATGAATTTTTACCTAAGAAACGAAGGTCCCCTTTCTTCATGGACTTTGTCTCTCAAAACTTTAATCTCTGCGACATGTTTTCATGACTTCTCGTTTTGGTCTGCTCAAACTACAACTAGTAGATTTGATCTCTAGGAAAGAGATGCTTATTTTATGAGCTTCAATGATCTTTGTTTATCTCATTATCTGGGCACCTTTGTCTCATCGATTGTTAACTTTCAAGGCTCTCCTACTTATCACCGTAATCATATGGGTACCATTGCTAGGGTGTCATAACCTTCACTCAGTTTTCACCATACTTGCTATACAATAGCTTTCTTAGCTATATCTTGAGTTCTTAAAAGATATTGGAAGATTTAAACAACCTGCTTTCTATTTTTTATCTTTTTAGAAAAAGAGTTGTGTAACCAGTCTTGTTGGGTTTCTTGATTTGCCACTAGCTTGATCATGCACCCAAATACTTTATCTTTTTTTTTTTGCTTGGGTTTTCTCAAGGATGATGTTATGCAGAAGATGTTTGGTTTTTACAAAAGACCGATATCATAAAAAACCTTTGGAATCTCAAAGCTGTTTCCAAATGCAAAAACCATTTCGATGCAAGTTTAAAGCAAATTTGTTTTGAAAAGAACTCAAACAATTCCCATGGACATGGTTTCATAAAGGTTGAATGTTTCAACTTAAGAGTTTTAGAGAGAAAATCTTTGAAGTATTCATTTTACTTGTATGAATATTAAAGAATGGGAGAGCGTTGTCTACCAACCCAATTTGCTTGCTTTTGAGTAGAAATGACTTTATTAGTCATTTAATGTAGGCTTTGGCTTCTGGTTATATATAAAAAAAGGATATTTATAGGATCAAAAGGTGTTTAAAGGCTATTAAGACTAAGGATCATCATCGCTCATTCACGGGCCTTTATTTTTTTTTCTTTATTTTGGTTGATAGCCTTTCAGACCTTAGGATTTATCTTGTAAAATGATCTTGGATTATTTGGCTTTGTTTTCTTCATTTGATTTGGAGCATCATCATCATCCTTATCATTTTTCTGCACTCGGCATGCTCAGCCTCTTTGAATATTTGAATATCTTTGTGCCTTCCAGTTTCTATTTGAGCACTTTTGATCTTTCCATTGATAATTGAGGATCATTTTGTATAACTCCAAGGTCAAATTACTTTGATAAGTCTTGTATTTACTTTCAGTGTGGAGTGTGATCCAAGTCAGGATTCTTTTGCAAGAACTTTTTTTTACTAGGCTTAACAAGGACTTGCAAAGGATATTTTTCAAGTATTGTGAAAGGATTATCAAAGATGGCCTTTCATCATCTCAAACACCTGCGTTTATGATTAGTAAGCTTTTTTCTCATCCGTTTTGATTAGTTGGACATGCAAAATAGTTTCCATCAAATTAAATAATGCATAATTATTTAACCAACTAAAACTTAGTTTCAAAGTTACTATGAATGAGTTTTTGTTTATTTTTCAGGTTTCTAAGTGTTTGTTCACCTCAAGTAGGAGATCACTTGAATTCCCAAAACTCATTTGTTAAAAACAAACACCAATTTGGCCTCTGAATTTGTACTAAAAACTTTGATTTCCTAAAAAATTTTGATTGAATTTTGTTTTATCTTTTACAAAAACATGTTTTTTAGCTTATGAGATCATGTAAAAAGCTATTCATAATTTTTTAGAGTTTATAAAGAGGAAAATACTCAAAAGAATTTATGGCCAAACTTTTGATCCTTAATGATTTATTGACATAGTGCTTTATGCATAATACTTCTTTACAACATCAGAGTTTATAGACTAAGGTAAATCATTCATGTCAATTTTGATCAAAATCAAGGCTCCTCCAGAAAAGGGTTTCTTTACCACACATGATCCTTTATAGTTTGACACCTATTAGCTCTGATCTTCTATTGGGATTGGCAATATCTTCTTTAATATAAGGTCTTTTTTTTAATACCCTTGGTCTAACACTCTTGTTGTATGCCTTAACTATTCTGCTCTAGTATAGTTGGTGGTGACAAATTGCTGCCAATCTTTTCTCACTGATTATATTCAGTTGCTCAAACTTTAACTTTGCCCATTTTGATTATTCCAATTACCTATCCTTTAGAATCTTTACTGATGGAACCTTTACTTGTAAAGATATCACCGTCTCCATTCCATATCCAAGAATAATAGGTTGCACCTATAGAAGTTTTAACTATAGTGCGGTATGCATGGAATACTTATGAAAACATCTCATGCCAATCTTTGTAGGTGACTACCATTTCTGGATGATCTTATTGAGATTCTTATTAGTTGTCTTGATAACACCATTCATCTTGGGTCTATAAGGAGAAGAATTTGAATGCTTAATTTTCTATTTGGTACAGATTTTAATAATCAATTTCCTATTAAAATTTTAAACGTTATCAGTTATCAATTTTTTTGGCAAGCTGTAATGACAAATAAAATCCTTCTTAATGAATTGTCTATATTAGAGGATAATAGTTCTTCAAATATAAACAATTGATCAATCGATAATACATCTTTCCATCATGATTTGCTAGATGATATGCACATCTTTTTTAGAACTTTAGCATTAACATATGAATGCTTCTAGTTAGGGGATTATTTTTTGTATTTTGGATTTTTATAGTCAATTAGAAGTATGGCCTTCTATACCAAATCACTATTGAGAAATTCTTTGATCAAACATGTTTATTATATGTCTTTTGACTTTCCTTTTATATGCTAATAAGTGATCCAATTCATGGCGTTTTACCTTATCCAGTTCCTTTAACTCAACTACCATAGCTAGTTTATTTTTTGAATTGTTTATGTTATATTATGTACCCTTTCTAAGTGATTGTAATTTGAGCTTTATAGGCAATATGGAATCATGGCCATATGTTAGGGTAAATTATGAGGTTCCTAAAAAAGTCTTCTATAAAGTCCTATATGCCTATAATACTATTGATAAGGCGTTATGACAAGCTTTAGGATTATTTCTAAACAATTTTGGTGTACTGTGAGTAAGAGTTTTGTTGGTCAATCTTGCTTGCTTATTGGTTTAGATATAGTCTTGAGTAGAATGGACTCTCTTGAATCCATACTCATGTGCGATTTTCTTATCATCATTCCTCGTAAATATTGATCCTTAGTAAGTAGTAATAGTTTATAGAAGTTTAAACCTGTGAATAATTATTTCCCAAATGAATTTGATCATTGTTTATTAATTAATCGATCGATAAAGAATAGCTTCAACCCATTTAGTGAAATAATCCATAATTACAAGAATATAATTATGTCCCCTTGATGAAGGAGGTTTTATTTTTCCAATATTTTCCATTACACATCTTCTAAATAGCCATGTTTTGACCATTGCATTAAGTTATACCCTAATTGATGGTATTATTAATACTGGATTGGGCCTAATTGATGGTATTATTAATACCCTTTTATAAAACTAATGATATCTTTAGTTATACCATGCCAATGAAAGCCATGGTTCATGATTAACTATCTTATCTTAATTCTAGACTGGTAGGCTCTATATATCCCCTCATGAACCTTAAACATGACCAACAAGGTTTTCTATAGTCCTAAGTATTTGAGTAAAATATTAGTCTTATATATTATGTATAATATATATTTGTTAGGAGTACATAATTGACCATTTTTATTTTGAAAGACCTTGAAACTTTTTACGAGGGGTCTTGTCAAATTTTATATTTTTCTCTCTCCAATGCTTTTAAGAATCAACAACATTAGAATTGTTAAGACCTTCTACTTGTAATTGGCAGAAAATATAAACAACAATCTCATTGTTATTGTCTTAAATAGTTTTTTTTTTTTTTATATATATCATGGAATCTAGATTGCTTTATTTATCATGACAATCTATTTGGACAACAACTTTGATTGATCGATTGATAATCTTCATAGGGATAATGTCATGATTATTAAAGAAATTAAGATAAAAAACCTTCTAATGTTTATGGCCATAGTATGGTATAAAATTATGATGAGATATTCACGCTTATATTCTCTAGATAACTATTTGATAATAAATAATGAATTCCCAATTATTATAATTGATTGTGCTCTTAACTCCAATAATGTTTTTAGGTCTATTATTAAGACCTTATATTTAACTTGATTATTTGTGCAAGGAAAATCAAGATAAAAGGACAAGGTCACTTTATGACCTACAGGAGATATATGACCACCGTTGCGCTAGCTTTGTTCTTAGTTTTTTTTTTTTTTTTTATCTATCAAACCATAATTACTAT
>Ga0307507_10009155_pt1 | contig 13310 bp, 11 predicted proteins | sample 7_EM_MG_FD_207223 | JGI IMG/M metagenome (GOLD analysis project Ga0307507, IMG submission 207223) | Populus trichocarpa ectomycorrhiza microbial communities from riparian zone in the Pacific Northwest, United States - 7_EM | ecosystem: Host-associated > Plants > Roots > Unclassified | place...
CGAGCACGTCCAGCACGCCCACGTCCGCGGAATCCAGTGCCACGGCGAGGGTTCCCTCCGTGCGCAGCCCCACGTCGCCGAGCGCACGCGCGAACTCGGGCCACAGCGCCAGCGAGCGGGAGCCCAGTTCCAGCAGTTCTTCCTCGCCGGGCCACGACTCGGTGACCGGCGCCAGCATCCCGCCCGCGACCCACGAGCCCGCGGTGCGGCACTCGTCGTCGAAAACCGTGACGGCCCAACCACAGGCGGCCACCCGCCAGGCGACGGACAGGCCGATGACACCGCCACCGAGGACGGCCACTCGCTGAACCAAGGCACTCACGCTCCCTGCGCCGGCATGACCCGGATCAGGTTCGACGGTCGGAGCGAACCACGCTCCCTCTCAGCCCGGTACATCCCAGGCTCCCGTGCGGACCACCCTCACCGTAGCGCACGAATCGTTGCCGCGGTTAACGTCCTGACCGTGCCAGGACTTGAGGGAACCCAGATCAGGCGGCGGCTCGCGACCGCCAAGCTCTACCTCTGCACGGACGCGCGCGCCGAACGCGGGGATCTCGCCGACTTCGTCGACGCCGCGCTCGCGGGTGGCGTGGACATCATCCAGCTCCGCGACAAGGGCCTCGAGGCCAAGCAGGAGATCGCCGCGCTGGAGGTGCTCGCCGAGGCGTGCGCGCGGCACGGCGCCCTGCTGTCGGTCAACGACCGGGCGGACGTCGCGGCTGCGGTCGACGCCGACGTGCTGCACCTCGGGCAGGACGACCTGCCGGTTTCCACGGCGCGGAAGCTGCTCGGCGACGACGTGGCGATCGGCCGGTCGACGCACGACGTCGAGCAGATGTGGGCGGCGGCGGCCGAGCCTGGTGTCGACTACTTCTGCACCGGCCCGTGCTGGCCGACGCCGACGAAGCCCGGCCGCCCGGCGCCGGGACTCGGTCTGGTGCGGGCGACGGAGTCGGACCGGCCGTGGTTCGCGATCGGCGGGATCGACCTCGGGAACCTGTCCGAGGTGCTCGCCGCGGGTGCGACGCGGATCGTCGTCGTGCGGGCGATCACGGCGGCCGAGGACCCCAAGGCGGCGGCACGGGAGCTGCGGTCCCGGCTTGGTTGAGCCTCCGTGGAAACGCCCCCCGTCCCGGCGCAGGGTGCCGAGCGGGGGGCGGTTCGCAGTGTCGACGTCGAACCGGCAGGGAGTCAGCTCGCCATCGTGAACTTCATCAGCCCCTGGTGAGGGTCAGGCCGTAGGCCGAGAGGATCTCGCCGACCGGTTGGAAGTAGGTCGTGCCGCCGGAGGTGCAGTCGCCCGAACCGCCCGAGGTCACGCCCTGAGCCTGGCCGAACCCGCTGCCCGCGACCCACGAGCCGCCGGAGTCACCGGGCTCCGCGCAGACGTTGGTCCTGGTCAGGCCGGACACCGTGCCCTGCGGATAGTTCACGGTCGAGTTCTTCTGCTGGACCGTGCCGCAGTGCCAGCCGGTCGTGGAACCCGAGCGGCAGATGGAGGCGCCGACCGCCGCGGACGTGGAGCCCGTCACGGTGACGTTCGAGCCGTTGTAGCGGTTCACCCACGGGCGGGACGTCCAGCTGCTGTTCGTCGCGACCCACGAGTAGTCGTTGCCGGGGAACGACGAGCCGCGGAACGTGCCCTGGGACACCCGGTTGAAGCCGGTGGTGGTGTTGCCCGCGCGGCCACAGTGCCCGGCCGACACGAAGCCGCCGGTGACCGCGAAGCCGATCGAGCAGCGGCTGCCGCCGATGTAGTACGCGTCACCGCCGCGGGTGTCGTAGAGCGGCGTGGGCGCGTCCGTGGTCTCCACCACGGAGACCGCGGGGCTGAGGCCGCGCACCGTGGCCAGGAAGGCCTCGGCCGTCGCGTCCCGCTTTTCGCGGTTGACCTCGACGACGACCGTGTTGGACGCGTCGTCGACCCGCCAGCTGGTGACCGACTGCGGCGCCGACAGGGTGTCGAGCACCGCTTTCGTGCCCGCGAGCTGCTGCGCCGAGAACCGGACGACCCGGACGTCCGCGCCGAGGGCGCGGGCGGTGTCGGACTTGGTCGCGTCGGTGGTGCCGACGGTCAGCTTGCGCGAGACCGAGTCGATCCAGGCGCCCGCGAACTTGTCGCCCAGAGCGTCTTTCACCTTGGTTTCGAGCTGTTCCGAGGAGGCGTCGCCAGCCAGTCGGGTGCGTGCTTGGTCGGCGTTCAGGCCCAGGTCTCGCTGGACCGCTTGGAGCAACTCGGGTGAGTAGCTCTCCGTGTCGGACGGACTTGCCGTGTTCACCGCAGCGGGACCGGCAATCGCCGGTACGCTGAGAGCAATCGCCGCGCCGGCTGCCAGCATGGCAACTCCGGTCAGGCGGGCCGCACTCGTGCGGATCATTAGGCGTCTCCCTCATCTTCGGGTGCAGGGAACCCGAGAGCTGGTTGCAGGGACCGCTCTCGGGGGCTCTAGGGGGACGGGTGGTGGGGCGGCGGCAGGGGTCGCCCCACCCTCCTCCTACTTCTTTCGTCCCGTCCTCGGTGCCAAGCCCGTTCGGATGAGGGTCGAGAATCGACCACGGAAAGCCTCGGAGTGACGCGTTCGCGCGGGGTTTCCACGTTCGCACAGCCTCCTCACGGGTCGTCTACTGACCGGTATTCACCCGATCGAGCGACGTTATAGGCCTGTGACCTATGACGGTCGAGGCCATCTGAGGGCGAAGTGTGTCACAGCTCACGACCATTCAACTCCGGTGTGTAGCTATTGACTGTTAACTCTTACTCGGAGTAATGAAACGATCACCGGATTGGTGATGTTGCCAGTTGGTCGATTCGGCGGTTTACTCCGCCGTTCCCAGGCCCGTCGGGGGTACCGAAGTGGTCTGCGCGGGCGTCTCCGAACTCGGCTGCCCAGTGGTCGACGACTGGGGTGTCGGCGACGACGGCGAACTGCTCGACGAGCTCGACCCGGTGGTCGTGGTGGGCCCGCTCGACGTGGTCTGCGGGGTCGTCGTGGTGCTCGGGGCATCCGGAGTGGACGACACCGACGGCGGGGGCGTCTGCTGCTCCGGAACGCGTTCGGTCGGCTTGCCCACGACCGCGCCGAGGGTCGTGCCCTCACTGCCACCGGAGAGCGGCGCGCCGCGCACCCACTCGATCCCCGTGACGGCCAGCATCCCGAGCACGAACGCGAGCACCGCACCGGCCACGACCTTGGGCCAGCGCCGGGTTTCCCGCTTTTCGTCCCCGGTGTCCACTTCGGTCTCGTCGGTCGTCTTGTCGGGGGCCTCGGCGGCCGCTTCCGACGCCGTTTCGCCTTCGACCGGCCTGACCACCCACGTCTTGCCGCCGACCCGGCGCACCGACGCGTGAGTCCGCTCGATCGATCTCTGGTAGAGCGCGCTGCCGATCGTGCTCACGATGCTCGCGACAGCGGCGCCGGCGATCGTGCCGGCGACGTTCAACGTCGATCCGAGGACGGCCGCCGTCACGGCGGCCAGCGCTCCCGCGGCGATCTGCGCGGGCTTGAGGTCCAGACCGGTCTTCTTCGTAGTCTCCTCGCTCATGATCCTCAACTGCTAGGGGGTTTCCTGCTCGTCCAAGGGTTGGACGGGTGGCCGCCATGCCGGTTGGTCGAAGGTGAGGACGACCACGCATCATCTCCTGGTGCGCTTGGTCACGATTACCGACATCCGGGCGGCGGCCGAGCTTGTGGCCCCCGCCGTGCTGCGAACCCCGCTGCTGCCGTGCGTGTGGGCGGACGCCGACCGACCGCTGTGGCTCAAACCCGAGAACCTCCAGCCGGTCGGCGCGTTCAAGATCCGCGGCGCCTACCACGCGCTGGCGCGGCTGCCCGAGGACGTCCGGGCGCTGGGCGTCGTCGCGTACTCCAGCGGCAACCACGCCCAGGCGGTCGCCTACGCCGCGAAGCTCTTCGGCGTGCCCGCCGCCATCGTGGTGCCCGACACCACCCCGCAGGTCAAGATCGACGCCACCCAGGCGTACGGCGCCGAGGTGCACGTCGTGCCGATGACCGAGCGCGAGTCCCGCGCCCGCTACCTCGCCCACCAGCGCGGATCGACCCTGATCCCGCCGTTCGACCACGTCGACGTGATCGCCGGGCAGGGCACGGTCGGTTTGGAGATCGCCGACGACCTGCCCGACGTGGAGACCGTCCTGGTGCCCGTCAGCGGCGGCGGGCTGATCTCCGGTGTGGCGGTGGCCATCAAGGCCCTGTGCCCGGACGCGCGCGTCATCGGCGTCGAGCCCGAGCTGGCCGCCGACGCCGCCGACAGCCTCCGCGCGGGCCGCCGCTCGGCGGCGTGGCCACCCGCCCTGCGCGCCAGGACGATCGCCGACGGGCTGCGTGCCGAACCGTCCGAGCTGACGTTCGCGCACATGCGCGAGCTGGTCGACGGGATAGTGACGGTCACCGAGGACGAGATCCGCGCCGCCGTGCCGTGGCTCGCCCGGCAGTCGCGGCTGGTCGCCGAACCGAGCGGCGCCGTGGTCGTCGCCGCCTACCTCAACCGGCGCGACGAGCTGCCGCTGGGCAAGACCGTCGCCGTCGTGTCCGGCGGCAACCTGGACCTCGCGCTGCTGGCGGAGCTGCTGACCGGCTAGTACCCCCACTACCCGAGTCAGGCGCGGACGTGGGTGGGCGGGGCGTCGACGCCGCAGGAGTGGCAGTCGCCCGCACGGGGTTGGTCGTCCTGGGGCGTGGTGTCGCGCATGGTGTCGTTGTCCGTGCCGAGTGCGAGCAGACCGCCGAGGGCGGCCGCGGCGGCGCACACGAGCAGGGCCTTCTGCCAACTGGCGGTCATGGCGACGGGGTCGGTGTAGCCGGAGCCGGTGAGGCCGGAGAGCGCGGGCAGGGCGGCCACGGCGATGAGGCTGCCGGTGCGGGCGACGGCGTTGTTCACGCCGGACGCCACCCCGGCGAAGCGGTCGGGGGCGGCGGCGAGAACGGTCGCCGTGACAGGCGCGACGACGGTGGCCAGACCGAGGCCGAAGACGGCGATGCCGGGCAGCACGCCGCCCAGGTAGCCGGCGCCTGGTTCGGCGTTGCGCAGCAGGAGCATCCCGGCGGCCACGAGCAGCGGTCCGATCACGAGCTGGGCGCGAGGGCCGATGCGCTGCGCGATCCTGCCGGAGCGGGCCGACAGCACCAGCATGATGATCGTGATCGGCAGCCCGGCGAGTCCGGCGGCCGTCGGCGAGTAGTGCAGCGACACCTGGAGCTGGAGGATCATCAGCACCAGCACGCCGCCGAGTGCCGCGTACATCAGGAACGTCAGCGCGTTGGCCAGCACGAACGTCCGGTTCGCGAAGATCTGCGGTGGCACCAGCGGCGTGTGGCCGCGCACTTGGAGCAGCCCGAACGCCACCAGGCCCACGATGCCGACGATGCCGGCGCCGAGCACGAGCGGATCACCGACGCCGCGGGTGGGCGCCTCCACCAGCGCGCCGGTGAGGCCGGCGAGCCCGAGTGCGCCGACCACCGAGCCGAGGATGTCCGGGTGACCGGTCAGCGTCTCGTCCCGCGACTCCGGCACGAACCGGCGGGCCATCCACACGCACACCACGGCGATCGGCACGTTGATCAGGAACGCCAGCCGCCACGAGCCCGCCTGCACCAGCAGCCCGCCCGCGAGCGGACCGACCGCCGCCGCGATGCCTCCGAGCCCCGACCAGGCGCCGATGGCCCGCGCCCGGTCCTGGCGCGCGAACGTCGACTGGAGGATCGCCAGCGATCCCGGCGTCAGCAGCGCGCCGCCGATCCCCTGGAGGATCCGGGCCGCCACCAGCAGTTCCGTGGTCGGGGCCAGCCCGCACAGCAGGGAGGCCGCGCCGAACCAGAGGACGCCGAAGGTGAACACCCGGCGGCGGCCGTACCGGTCGCCGAGCGACCCGGCGATCAGGATGAGAGCCGCCAACGACAGCAGGTACCCGTCGAGGATCCACTGGAGGCCCGCGACCGACGCGTTCAGCTCCTCGCCGATCCTCGGCAGCGCGACGTTGACGATCGTGCTGTCCAGCATCGCCATGCCCGAGCCGACGATGGTGGTCGCCAGCACGGCCTTGGCCCTGGGGGTGCCCCAGACGATCACTTCGGTGGTCACCACCGAGCCATTGTGACCCCGTTCGGCGACACGGGCCCCGCCGTGACGGTGATCAAAACAGCTACCGAGACATTGGGATTCCCTATGGCTTCCCGGTGGTGTTTTCACCCAATGGAACCCCTCCGAGGACCGACGGCCAGTTCGTCCGGACCCGAATCCGCAGGCCCGCGTGTTACGGCGAGGTGTCGTGGACGGGCCGAAACCGGCGACGGCACCCGACCGGGAAGACGCCCGAATCGACCGACGACGACAGTGCGACAGTTTCGGCGTCCATCGCCAAAACTGATAGGCGAATTTCTGTCACGTCACCCAAATGGCCGGGCCGGGCCGAAACGCCCACCCCTCCGGATCGATCTGACCTGCGCGGACAGTGGTCATGACCATTCCACCGAATAGCCGCGCGATCCAGCGGGAAAAGCCGCCCGCCCCACTCCTGGGCCGGGCGGCTTCGAGACCCGAATCGAAAATCAGCTCGGGGGCCGGTTCAGCGTGGCCACGAACTTGTACCGGTCCCCCCGGTACACGCTTCGCACCCACTCCACGGGATTGCCCTCGGTGTCGAACGAGTGCCTCGACAGCAGCAGCATCGGCAGGCCGATGTCCGCCCCGAGGAGTTCGGCCTCCTCCGGACTGGCGAGAGCGGTCTCGATCGTCTCCTCGGCGTGGCCCATCTCGACGCCGAACCGCTCGCGAAGCACCTGGTAGAGCGAGGTGCCGGGAGCGAGGTAGCGCCGCAGGCCGCGGAAGCGGCCCAGCGCCAGGTGGGTCGTCTCGATGGCCATCGGCTCGTCGTCCGCCAGCCGCAAGCGGTGCAGCCGCAGGACCTTGGCGCCCGCCCGGACACCGAGGAACCTGGCCAGCTCCGCTTCGGCGGGCAGCTCGGACGCCTCGATCAGGCGTGACGACGGCTTGCGGCCCTGAGCCCGCATGTCCTCTGTGTACGAAGACAGTTGCAGGCGCTGCGCGACCTTCGGCTCCGCCGCGAAAGTTCCCTTGCCCTGCACCCTGAGCAGCCGTCCTTCGACGGTCAACTCGGCGAGCGCCTGGCGGACGGTCGTCCGCGAAACGTCGAAGTCCGCGGCCAGCGAACGCTCGGTCGGGATGGGGGATCCAGGCGGCAGCGCGCGCAACAAATCCAGCAGGTGCCGCTTGAGTCCCCAGTACTTCGGCTCGCGTTGCGCACGAGACCTGGCGTCCACGCCTGCTCCAGGCGTCGTCTCCAGCATGGCCTTCCTCCTCGTACAGCATCGCGGCTCCCCCAACAGGATGCCTTGTCCGTGTCGGATCGTGCGTTCGAACCCCCGACAACCCATAGGAAATTCGTCGGATGACTTTGCAACGTCTCGGCAACGTCCTTGACAGCGGCTATGGCGCGGCACACTCTAGGCCGCATTGGTCTACACCACTTGGCTGGCCCCGGTCGATGTTGGCCGGGCTTCTGAAAGGGCGCAAACGTGAAGGGCTGGAGAGGACTTGCCGTTGGTGCCGCCGCACTGGCGGTAACCGTGGCCGGATGTGGAACGAGCACGTCGGGATCGACGCCCGCTGAGTCGAGCGGCCCGAAGACCCTGACGGTCTGGCTGATGGACGGCTCCGCGCCGGACACGCTGACCAAAGCCTTGAACGACGAGTTCGAGGCCTCGAACAAAGACGTCAAGGTCAAGTACGAGGTCCAGAAGTGGGGCGGCATCCAGGAGAAGCTGACCACCGCGCTGACCAGCAACACCCCGCCGGACGTCATCGAACTCGGCAACACCCAGACGCCGAAGTTCGCGTCCGAGGGCACGCTGCTCGACCTGACCGCTGACGCCGCCAACCTGAACGGCGGCGAGTGGCTCGGAGGCCTCAAGGACTCCCTGACCTGGGAGAACAAGCAGTTCGGCCTGCCGTTCTACGCGTCGAACCGCACCGTCATCTACCGGACGGACCTGTTCACGGCCGCGGGTATCACCGCGCCGCCCACCTCGCGCGACGAGTGGCTGGCCGCGATCGAGAAGCTGAAGACCGCCAACGCGTCCAACCCGGACTTCCAGGCGCTCTACCTGCCGGGCCAGTCCTGGTACTCGCTGCTGTCGTTCATCTGGGACGAGGGCGGCGACGTCGCGAAGAAAGACGGCGACAAGTTCGTCGGCGCGCTGAACACCCCCCAGGCCAAGGCGGGCGTGGACTTCTACAAGAAGCTCGTCGAGGCCTCCGGCACCAAGGCTCCGAAGGACACCGACGAGGCCAAGCCGCAGCAGATGGAGGTCTTCGGCACGGGCAACGTGGCGATGATGATCGGTCTGCCGTGGGAGCTGGGCGGCGCCGTCAAGGCCAACCCGGACCTGGAGAAGAAGACCTCCGCGTTCCCCGTCCCGTCCAAGACCGCTGGCAAGACCGCTCCCGTGTTCCTCGGCGGCTCGAACCTGGCCATCCCGGCAGGCAGCAAGAACGTGGACCTGGCGAAGAGCTACCTGAAGCTGCTCAGCACCAAGAAGTACCAGGACCAGCTCGGCGCCGCGGGCACCGTGCCCGGCACCTCGAAGGACACCTCCTCGCTCCAGTCCAACCCGGTCGGCAAGGCGCTCGCCGCCTCGTCGGTCAACGGCAAGGTCACCCCGGCCACGCCGAAGTGGGCCGCTGTCGAGGCGGGCCAGAACCCGCTGAAGGACATGCTCACCGCGTACCTGACCGGTGCGAAGAGCCTGGACCAGGCGACCACCGACGCCAACACCGCGCTCACCGCGTTGCTTGGTGGATGACGATCAACGATGACGGCCGTTGAAACGACCGACGCCGCGGTGCCGGTGAGGACTTCCTCGCCGGCACCGCGGCGTGCCGTTGCGGGCGGCGCGAGGCGCCGCCGGGGTAGCGCCTTCGACCGGCTGCTGCCGTACCTGCTGCTGGCCCCCGCCGTGATCGGCATCCTGTGGCTGATCGGTTTCCCGGTCGTCTCGGTGGTGGTGACCAGTTTCCGCAAGCTCGACCTGGGTGAGCTCGTCCGCGGCCAGATCGTCTGGGTCGGGATCGACAACTACACCAAGGTCCTTTCCGACCCGCGCTTCTGGGAGATCACCGTCCGCACGGTGCTCTTCACGGCCGCCGTCGTGGCCACCTCGGTGGTCGTGGGCCTCGTGATCGCGCTGCTGATGCGCCAGCTCAGCACGCCGATCCGAATCCTGCTCCAGGTCTGCATGCTGCTGGCGTGGGCGATGCCGATCATCGCGTCGACCACGGTCTACCAGTGGATCTTCGACCAGCAGTACGGCATCCTCAACAAGATCCTGGTGAAGTTCGGCTTCGACTTCGCGGGCTACTCGTGGTTCTCCACGGGCACCGCGACGCTCTCGGTGATCGGGCTGCTCATCGTCTGGCAGGCGATCCCCTTCCTCGCCTTCTCGCTCTACGCGGGTGTGATCGGCGTGCCGAGCGACCTCTACGAGGCCGCGGGCATCGACGGCGCGTCGGCGTGGCAGACGTTCCGCGCGGTCACGTGGCCCGAACTGAAGCCCCTGCTGATGATGGTGACGTTCCTGTCGCTGCTGTGGGACTTCAAGGTCTTCACCCAGATCTGGGTGTTCAAGGAGGGCGGGCCGAGCGGCGGTTCCACGACGCTGCCGGTCCTCCAGTACCTGGAGGGCATCTCGCAGAGCCACTTCGGCGTGGCCGCGGCGGTGAGCGTGCTCATGGTCGCCATCCTGACCCTGCTGACGGTGTCCTACCTGCGGAAGCTGCTCCAGACCCAGGAGGGCAAGCTGTGAACGCGAAGAAGGTGTCGGCGAACGTCGTCGCGGTGCTCATCGCGGCGTTCTTCGCCTTCCCCACCTACTGGATGGTCACGACGGCTCTCAAGCCGAAGAAGGACCTGCTCTCCAGCGACTTCGACCTGATTCCCTCGTCGGTGACGAACAGCAACTTCGTCACCGCGTGGACCAAGCCGGGCTTCCTCCAGTCGCTGGGCAACAGCCTGTTCGTCTCACTGTCCGCCGTGGTCGCCGCGCTGGTGATCGGCCTGCTGGCCGCGCTCGCGCTGTCCCGGATGCGCTTCCGCGGCCGCAAGGGCTTCGTGATGCTCATGCTGGTCGCCCAGATGGCGCCGTTCGAGGCGCTGCTGATCCCGATGTTCCTGATGATGCGCGACCTCGGCCTCTACGAGCAGCTGTCGTCGCTGATCCTCATCTACTTCGCGGTGACGCTGCCGTTCTGCGCGTGGACCCTGCGCGGCTTCGTGAACGGCATCCCGATCGAACTGGAAGAGGCCGCCATGGTCGACGGCTGCGGCCGGTGGGGCGCGTTCCGGCGCGTCACGCTGCCGCTGCTCGGCCCCGGTCTGGTCGCCACCTCGGTGTTCGCGTTCATCACGGCGTGGAACGAGTTCCTGTTCGCCAAGGTGATGGTGCGCGCCGAGGACAAGGAGACCCTGCCCGTGTGGCTGAGCGGCTTCCAGTCCGCGTTCGGCACCGACTGGGGTGGCGCGATGGCCGCGTCCGCCCTGTTCACCGTGCCCGTGCTCGTGTTCTTCCTCATCGTCCAGCGGAAGATGGTCACCGGTGTCACCGCCGGTGCCGTGAAGGGGTAGAAGAATGTCGCTGCACCGGCTCGCGGCCGCCGTACTGCTACCGGGTTTCCACGGGACCACCGCTCCCGACTGGTTGCTCAAGCGTGTGACCGACGGGCTGGGCGGCGTCGTGCTGTTCGGCCGCAACGTCGTCGACGACGACCAGGTCACCGCGCTGAACGCGCAACTGCGCGCCGCCCGCGGCGACGTGGTGATCGGCATCGACGAGGAGGGCGGCGACGTCACCCGCCTCGACGCGGGCAAGGGCTCGGAGGTGCCGGGCAACCACGCACTGGGTGCCACCGGTGACGTGGACCTGACCCGGCGGGTGGCGGCGTCGATCGGCGCCCGCCTGGCCGCGTGCGGCGTCTCGCTCAACCTGGCGCCGTCGGCGGACCTCGTGCTCACCCTGGACGACCCGATCATCGGTGTCCGCGCCTTCGGGTCGGACCCGGTCGTCTCGGGCGAGCACGTGGCCGCCTTCGTCCAAGGCCAGCAGGCCGACGGCGTGGCGGCCTGCGCCAAGCACTTCCCCGGCCACGGCGCCTCCACGGCCGACTCCCACCGCGAGCTGCCGGTCCTGCCGCGCACGGTCGCGGAGCTGACCGCCGTGGAACTCGTGCCGTTCCGCGCCGCCATCGCGGCGGGCGTCCGGTCGATCATGACCGGGCACCTGGTCATCCCGGAGTGGGGCGAGGCACCGGCCACACTGAACCCCAAGGCCATCGCCGTCCTGCGCGACGAGCTGGGCTTCACCGGCGCGATCATCACCGACGGGCTCGACATGAAGGCCGTCGGCGGCGACCTCGCCCAGGGTTCCGTGCGCGCGCTGGTGGCGGGCGTGGACGCCCTCTGTCTCGGCGGCGAGCCGCTGGACGACGACGGTCTCCAGTGGCTGATCGACAGCATCGTCGCCGCGGTCGAGTCCGGCGAGCTGTCGCGGGAACGCCTGGAAGAGGCGGCCACCCGCACCGCGGCCCTGGGCACCCCTCCCGCGAAGGTGACCGGCCACGACGCCGAAATCGGCCTCCTAGCTGCGCGAAGGGCCATCGAGGTGACCGGCGAGCTGGTCATTACCGGTCCACTGCTCGTACTCGACCTGGTCGTCGCTCCCTCCGAAGCCGTCGGCCACGTCCCGTGGGGCCTCGGCCCGTACCTGACGGAGCTCGTCGAAGGCACGGAAGTGCTGGCCACGGACTCGGTGACGGCCGAGGATGTCGCCGAGGCAGCCGATGGACGCACCGTAATCGTGGTGACACGAGAAGCTCATCGCCACGCCTGGGCTCGCGATCTGGTCGCCGATATGCGTAGAATTGGTCTGGACCTAGTGCACGTCGAAACCGGCGTGCCGGGACCGGACCTGGGCACAGTCGCCCGCGTGAACACCCATGGCGGTTCACGGGTGTGCCTGCGTGCCGCGGCAGAGCGCATCGCCGCGAGCCGCCTCTCGACCACCTGACAAGGGGTATGGGATGACCGAGCAGCAGCCCGGCAGGCACATGGCAGCGGAGATCGCGCAGCAACCGGCGATCTTCTCCGGCCTCATCGAGCGGCGTGCCGAGTTCGTCAAAGTCGCGGACGTGGTCCGCGAACGCAAGCCGAGGTTCGTCCTCTTCGCGGCCCGCGGCTCCAGCGACCACGCGGCCATCTACGCCAAGTACCTCACCGAAGTCCTGCTGGAACTGCCTGCGGGCCTGGTCTCGCCGTCGACGACCACCCTCTACGGCGGCAAGCCCGACCTGCGCGACGTGCTCGTGGTGTCGGTCAGCCAGAGCGGCGGCTCCCCCGACCTCCTCGAGGTCACCCAGGCCGCCCGTGCGCAGGGCGCGTTGACCGTCGCGGTCACGAACACCTCCGACTCCCCGCTCAACGGCGCGGCCGAACTCTCGGTGGACGTCGGCGCGGGCGTCGAGCACGCGGTGGCGGCCACCAAGACGTACTCGGCGACGCTCCTGGCCCTGTACCTGCTCTTCGACGCCATCCGCGGCGGCACCGGCGAACACGCCGCCCGCCTGGGCGAGCTGGCCCAGTCCACCTTGGACGCGTCGGCGGACGCCGTGACCGAGGCGGTGCGCCGCTACCGCTTCGTGGACCGCGTGCTCACCACGGGCCGGGGCTTCTCCCTGCCCACCGCGCTGGAAGCGGCCCTGAAGCTCGCGGAGACCAGCTACCTGGCCGCCCGCGCCTACTCCGGTGCCGACCTCCTGCACGGCCCCGTGGCGGCTGTGGACGGTGAGACGGCGGTCCTGGCGGTCACGAGCGCGGGCAAGGGCGGCGACGCCCTCCACGAGGTGCTGGACGTGGTCCACAGTCGAGGCGCGGACGTGCTCGCCGTCGGCTCGGCGGCCGACAAGGTCTCCGCGGCGCTGCGCATCCCCGTCGCCGAGACGGCGGAGGAAGTGGCGCCGATCCTGGAGATCCTGCCGATCCAGAGCCTGGCCCACGGCCTGGCGCTGGCCCGCGGCGGAGACCCGGACAGCCCGCGAGGCCTGAAGAAGGTCACCCGCACCCGTTAGCGCAAAGCAGCAACGGAACAGGTCGGCTGCCCTACTCGCGAGTCGAACACTCAAGCACCCCGTGTCGAACACTCGGACACCCCATGTCCACGCCGGACCTGGGTGACTGACGAAGTCGGGGTGCGCGAACGTTCGACACGGGGTGCGCGAACGTTCGA
>Ga0307507_10009156_pt1 | contig 13309 bp, 16 predicted proteins | sample 7_EM_MG_FD_207223 | JGI IMG/M metagenome (GOLD analysis project Ga0307507, IMG submission 207223) | Populus trichocarpa ectomycorrhiza microbial communities from riparian zone in the Pacific Northwest, United States - 7_EM | ecosystem: Host-associated > Plants > Roots > Unclassified | place...
TACATGGCAACCGATACCAGATACTTAAACAACCTTTTCTCCATCACTTAGTAATATTTAAGGATTCTGTAACTTTCTTCATGTTATCTACATGTTTGCTAATTCAAGGACAAATTTTCGCTGATTCTCATAGACATTGCGCAATGAGAGAGGGTGGTGAAGATGGGCACTTTTGGTGTAAAAAGGGTATCGGGCGAATACTTTTGCCCTAGTACTGTATCACCGAACTCCATGCATCCCTGCATCACATAAGTAATTCTGAGAAAAAAGACATCCTTCAACAAACGCAGCCAACCAGATGGAGACTCCAGCGCACCAGTTCATTACTGCTCCACAGACCTCCCTCCAGCGATCGCCCGATTTCCGAGATCATGTATAATCACTCGCCGAAGAGCCGAGACCCCTTGTAGTAATGCGCAATAGCTGAGATGGAGGAGTAATAGTAAACGGTCAAGATTATTAATTGAAACTGCGTCCATATGAATAATAAGGGATATATAGCCCAGCTAATTAGTAAGGTGGTTCAGACCCGCCATTACCGTCGGGATCTTTCAATACCCTCAACAAGGAATCACGAAAACAAAGATCTTCAAAGAAACCATATAAATTAAGAACCAAAAGGACAACGAAAGAGAACACCTACTAGTCCTAACTAGGACCTGGCTTGAAAAGGGGTAGAGACCTGAAAGAAGCATTTGAGAGGAGAAAGAGACAGCATACTAACATTTCTTGTCAGATAATATGGGCTGTACTCTGGAGGGTGGTTGCTTAGATATGGAGCTGTCTTGGCTTTCATTTGTAGCGGGTCTCTTGCGTCTTCTCAACTCTCCTCTCTTCCCCACGCACACTAGTCTTTAGTCTTCCGGTAAACCAAATCAAACAAGCTGTTCTTACCACAAATCTTATTTCGACTTTCTTTTCTCTCTTGTTCTCATCCTCGGTAAAGCTACCCCTAACACTTTCCGTACTCAATTAGCGGTTGTATAATACAAACGATCTATTCTGCTCGCTGCTTATCGGGCCTCGCTTGCCTCGGATCGTTTCTAACTGTTCTGTAGCATTATGCAATCGCTTGGATGGAGAAGTTGTAATACAGTAGATAACGGTTAAGATTATTGGCTGGGAAAATGATGTTCATATGAATAACAAGAAGGGTGTAGCTTAGCTATATAGTGAAGTGGTTCAGTCCTGCCATTACCACCGGAATCCCTTAATACCCACAGTGAGGAATCAAGAAAACAAAGATCCTCAAAGAAACTATATAAGAACAACAAAAGGAACAAAAAGAGAGAACGCATGCTAGTCCTAAATAGGATCTGGCTTGAAAGAAGATGGAGGTCTAAAAGAAACCATATAAGAACAATTTCTGTTAGCGGAGCGCCGAGTGATATTTGATGCCGGGAAGGTACAATGTTAGAGGCGCGAGTGATGAACTCTTTCTGGAAAATGATATTCTTACTACGATACGCATTCCACTATAGGGCGGGGCACTCTCATTTGATTTTGGGCCTGCTATCCGTCAATTGTAAATCCCCCTAGGATTTCATTGCAGGAAGGGTGGGCCTGCAGTGGACGAGGGGGGAAAGTTATATATCGAGGAATGAGGAGTATAAAACGGCCAGTATTGTTTCACAGTCAGGTCAATAGATTCGACACTTAAGGAAATTCTTCTTTCTTTAGGCTTATATGTTTCACACTTCATAGCCTCCAACAACTCTAGTAGAGTTTGGTTTATTTACTAACTTTTGGAGGTAACAGGTATGGATCGGGAAATCCCTAGTACATACCCACCCTCCCGGTTTCAACTATCCTTAATGAACATGATGGTCCTTTTCTTTCAGGGTTTACCCATCCTTAGACTCCGCTCTCTCACAAGCCGGGACAAATATGCTGAAAAATGGGCGCCTAGTTGGAGCTGGATTCGAATGGCGAAAGAGATCTATAAGCTGCCTTGTATTTCTAAATCGTCTTTATAGCTTACGATTTGCAGTTGTGCCAAACACCCCCTAAAGCACTCAGTTTCCTCCCCACAACACCCATGTTTCCTTATATTATCACACTTGCTCTAAATATCCACGAGTGTTTGAGTCTTGAGAGGCAAAGTTAGGCTTGAGAAGAAATTTCAGCACACCGAAGCAAACCCAGGTCGTAGCAAATAAAGATTGTGTAATCCGAGTTGTTAGCCCAATCCGTACCAAATACCAAATCTGGCGGCATATTTTGTCTTTCAAACCTTTATATTGTGGGAAGGATATTGGGGAACGCCTTTTTCTTTTCCTTTCTTCTCTGGCTGTCGATTGGTCCACGACGTCGCCCCTCCGGTCCCCCCCGTGTTGAGGCCCCGCTACAGGAATCTGACATCCTGCGCCAGTGAGCAGTGGTAACTCCCTAATGTAATAGGAGCTTCTCCACTGGCCTATCATCCGTGCCAGGTCTAAACCTAACATACGGCATAAGTTAACTTTATTGAACATCATAACTTATAATTCGGTAGGCAATAACAGTGGTTAGATACTCTTTAATTACTGGTAACTTTAAACGCTTTGCCACTTTGGAAACCCAAACCTCAAATAGGTCCGAGTGATAGAACATGTCCCCCGCGCTACAAATACTCTAAAAACTGTTACAACTGAGGACTGTGCTATGTTGTTGGACTAGCCTCCTCTAGTAAGGCCTAGTGTTTTCTTGCTTTTGTATGTCTCTCAGAGGGGATGGGCAGCTCTTTTCTTGCAGCGTTTTTGCTCCTTTCCAAAGCAGGAGATTCTGAATTAAATAGCACAATCCTCGACTATTACCGTTTTTCTAGTACCATCTGTAAGAACTGGAATAATTGAGAATTTAACTAGGACGTTGGGGTTGCCTCTCCTAGTAAGGTTTGTTGTATTTTTCTTTTATTCTTTATTTGTCCCGATTAAGGGCTAAGAGGGGATCTCGCTAGACCCTAAACCCCACAATCCTTAGCCACCCACCCTACCCGATCAACGACCATGAGAAATCAAAAACAGACCCTAAATCCAAAAACAAATCTGGTAACTCTGAAGACAAGCCCAAAGATGCCCCCCTCATCTAAGACCCCCGCAACGGGGGGTAGCAAATCCGACAAGCTCAAGTCCGCAAACTCTATAAACGTCTGTTGCATCCTCTGCGAGAAGCATAGCAAGATGGAAACCGTTCTGGAGCGGCTCGTAAATAGGGAGAAATTCGATGCTGTTGCCAGGGAGCTCAGCGAGGATAAGGCACGTCAGTGAGGGTCGTTGGGGGAAGACTCGCGAGTCTCTGCCCAAGGTGCTTGGGGATAGTGAGTATGCCCTTGTGGTGTCTATTGTTGATAGGCTGGTTTATACAAACTTGGTCGTGAAGACTAGTGAAGGGTGGGTCTGCAATATCGAGGCGTTCTGCGTTATGCTGACTCCCTGCTTCTTAATTAGGTATTATCACAACAGTTTTTACGACGATTGGGAGATGGATACGAGGTTACTAACTAAGATGATAGGCATAATGGTCGAAGGTCGCAAATAACCAAGGGCGTGGAGGTGTGGATTCCTCCCAGCTCTGTTGGGCATCTACGGAATTAGGATATCCATATTTTTTTCGCCTGTTTATAAGCCTCTTAGACAGCAACGCCCCACGCGAGTTGCTTCCCTCGGGAAGCAAAACTTCCTCTCAGTGATTGTGTGACCACGATTGCCCTCTAAAATGTTTTTGTGTTCCTAGACATTCGCGCTCAGCCTCGTGATGCCGCGGCTATCAGCACCCATTTTAATATTATCCACTATACACACAAAGGAACGGGGGATCAAAGGAACGGGGGATAAAAGAGCTTGGCATCCGAGATTCCCACATGGTCACCCACCGTAGTACTGACCAGACGATACAATGTTTACCGCAGAGCGGATGAATGTAAAATTTTTATCGTTCTGTAGCTGAACACAGAGATATAGCGTTATTTCCTTAATAAGCCGCAGCAACAACACTTCCTGTGAGCACTTGCGCTATTGTAACACATCTGGGAATACCGTAGACTAAGGGCGCGTCTGGTTGCCACCTCAAACCTTCGTTTTGACCCCGATTATGAAGATTTGCCCCAAAACTCTATTTTGATTTTGAGTGGCATGTCTGGTTGCCACAAAAACTCAAGAATCAAGATATGATAATGATGTCAAGACGAAGGTTTCTGAAATATTGGTCAGACCAGTATTTCACAAACCTTCATTTCAGAACAGCATGCACAGGCCACAATGCCCCACAACAGCCATCAATTTTTAGAATAAAAAAAATTAAAAAAATAAGAATTCAAATATAGGTGAGCTAGGACGAGGACGGACGGCAGTTTGTCGTCCCGTCCGGTCATTTTCTAAAGTTGCCCGACAAGTAAGAATCAAAGGCGAGGACGGACGGCATTCTGTCGTCCCGTCCGGTCTTTTCTGGAACTTGCCCCACACATCTGAGTGAAGGACCGTCCCCCACCGTCCCCTGCCGTCCCCGGCCGTCCCATGCCGTCCTCCGCCGTCCCCTGCCGTCCTCCGCCGTCTTCCGCTGTTTTCCGCCGTCCCCTGCCGTCCCTGCCGTCCCCCGCCGTCCTCCACCACCCCCGGCGGTCCACCGTCCTCTACCAGAATATGTCTCAGATCGTGGGGCTTGTCGTCCTTCCTAATGACGGCCGTCCTGGAAATTCAAGGACGAGGACGGACGGCATTTTGTCGTCCCGTCCAGTCATTTTCTCAAGTTGCCCGACAAGTATGAATGAAAGACGAGGACGGACTACGTTTTGCCGTCCTGTCTCGTCCCGGGCTCTTGGCAGTCCCCCCGCCGGGCCCTACGGGGGCCTCGGACGACTGCGAACACTGGTCACTATCATAATATTATTCTAGTTTTACTCCTTTCTACTTCAAGGATAGAAGAGAACGAAGGAGAAGGCAAGTGATTAAGTACTCTTCAATTACTGGTACGTTAAACCCTCTGTTCCGTAGGAAATCCTATTTGCGCACCCCAAATATCGGAGGTTACATAGAAGAGGCGGAGTCGAAGGGTAAAGTGATGGAACTGATTGGTAAAGGAAAGAGAGAGCTGCTATCGTACTTGATCGTCTATACGCGCCTGCGACTGCCCTACCTATAGCAACCCGTAGCACGAATATACATCAATATGACTCCTGCAATTTCCTAAATCTTCGTGTTCCAAGCGTCCTGGCAACTGGTCGAACATATCCACACCTGCCACCACACTGGAGTATTGCTTCCGACACTAAACTTTATGTGCGTCCGAGTGACAGGGCATGAACAGGCGCAGCTAATATTGCACTGCAAGAACTGGAATAATTGAGAATCTCATTAGGATGTTGGGGTCGCCTCTCCTAGGCAATCTGCGATCTCCAGCCTGTGATCGGATTCGTAGTTCGAGTCGCTCTGATTGATGTTTTCATCACGTATAAAAGCAGGCGGCCCTGGCGAGGTCAGGTCCGCATTCACACAAAAAAATAGCACAATATCAAGATGCATTTTCTGAAGGTGCTTTTCGTATGCAGCAGCCTGTTGATAGCGTTGCCTGCAATAAGAACACTTTGTTGTGTTTGACGTCATTGTACTTGTGTGGCTTTTCTCTTTCAAGAGGTCTGGCTGGGCTAATCGGTGGAGGCGGACTGCAGCTGATTTAGTCTTTCAAAGCCAAAGGCAGATTTCTTTCAAGAGTTGGATCAGGGGAAACTTGAAGTTTGTTTAGTAGGATGACGGACTGGTCCCGACGTTCAAGCTGTCATTAACGAAGTTTTCACGGGGCGGGTCTAGAGCGGTTTAGCAAGGTCCTGGCTCTGAGACTGCGGCTCCTCCTCGGCTCTGTTGCGGCTTAAAACCTTATCTTAAGCTTTTCGCCTTTATACGTGGATCACGTGAGCTTTCAAGATTCAAGATATCATTATTCAAGTTTGCACAGGGTACAATCGTGCGAAACCCAGCGGCCTATATAAGTTCTCCCCCACCCCCATCCATCCCCTCCTCATGCTCCTTCCCTGAATCACAATCACATCCTTTATCGATCAACTCATCCATCCCAATAGAACCCACAAAGCTCTACACAACCTCTCACTCGTTCACGGTATTACTAGTATATCCCCAGACCAATTCCGTACTATCCATCTGCATATTCCCAGCTAATAACCTTCTCACAGCCATTTATCATCCACAGAACTCCCTTTATCTCCCTTTATCGTCCGCCAGGCCCGCTCTATTTCTATTTTCATAGCATAAAACATTCTCACATTATCCTCCAGGCTACCAGCATCTGCTAGCGGATATCTTCTATTCGCTGGAAGACCATTGTGGAAAAAGAAAAACAATTCTGAATCGATCAACCACCCCCCCACCCCAACGGCTATTACAATGGCAGCCTCAAAAGTTGGACTTCAATACCAAAAGTCTGATGCCTTGAAAGATGATGGTGAGATTACTTAGTGTAAGTATGTCCCCGGCTTCCCCGAACCGAGAACTTATGGTGAGGAGTATAAAGACTGGCGGAATGCTATGAAATGTAAGATTGAGCATGACAGGATCCCAGGCTGGAAGGGGAGTACAGCCGCCCAATGGGCTGCCATTCAGGCATATGACCTTGCCACCCAGCCTGTTACAGTTAGGGCGGCACTCTGGCAGACAGATACAGCCCAGGGCGAACATTTTACTGAATGCCTTGATTTTTTGCTAAAGGACATAGCAAAAAAACATAAGCCCAACTTAACACGATTGTTGGCAGCACAACCAGTTCCCGCTATTGCCCTTGTTGCAGCCCCCATTGTGGCCCCAGTTGCCGTCGGAAATGATGGTAAGTTATCTCAAACCATCCGTATTGAATGTGCACAGTATATGATAATATGGCTCCTGCAGGTCACCTCGGTGTAACCGGTACAGGTTACTGTTTGGTTTCGAGTATCGTTTGATACTCAGTATGCTTTATGATTGAGTTTGATACTCATGATGTTTTATGTTTGGTTTCGAGTATCGCTTGATACTCAGTATGTTTTATTTATTGTATCATGATATCATTTGATACTTGATATGTTTTATGTAACGTTTCAAGACTACCGTTTAGGAGTCCTTATGATTATGGTTTACAAGGCTCCGGTTGGCCTGACAAGTGTATTTAAAGACCTGCTATTCTCTGAACTTAGAGGAGGCAGACTTCGACAGACAGAGTTTTCAATATACTTGGTTGAACAGTTACTTCTTCGGTTCGCTTCAAGAATCCAGCAAGACCCAAACATACTTAGCTATTAGGAACTACTTGGTAGTTGCGATATAGTAAGAAGTTTGTTACAACAACTTAGTCTAAGCCTCCGGTACTTAGTCTCGTTACATACTGCACTTTGGTATAGAGATAGTATCATTACCCTATCGATTCCCACCACCACCCAGGAGGTGGTTACAGTCGGCCTACGCTCCGTCCGTCTCGGATGGATCAACCGTCCGTGGTCCACCCCGACAGCCCCCTCCCTGCTGGGCTGGACAATATCCAATGGCAAACCCATAAACATGTTTACTGGATGGAGGTGACTGAACCCACCATGCGGAACTTGTTTGTGTGAATAGACAGAGTCCTTGCACAGGGATACGGATATCGTCTGCTTGTTGGTGCGACCACACAGGGTACACGCATGCTGCTTGATAATCCTGAGGAGCCGCTGCTGGTTGCTGAAATGATCTCTATCGGAAACAGTAGGCATGTCCGCATGTGGTAGTCAATGAATTCGCCGAGTAAACCAATGGATCAGCTCTTCTGTGGCCATCACACCAGTGGGGAAGATGGGACTCTCCCCCCGGCGCTGTGAATTTTGGCCCTCGGGATAAAAGGGGCCAATCTCCCAATCTGTCCGTTCATAGTAATGAGTCGGACTCAGACGGCCACCAGTCTAAGTCGTCTGCTGCAGCTACAAAGAGAATCACCAGGTTAAGTACTAAAAAAACGGCAAGCAGCATGCGAAAGACTAAGCAAAGGGTGCGCAGTGGTCCGGTGGACGTTGATGAACCAGAGCTAGACTCAAACCGCAGTTCGCCCAACAAGGTCCTGCGAGCCTTGGATTCCGGTTTCACACCATCTCCTACTAAGCAACCCACTGCCCCTCCTAATGACTTGGGCATTTGTGTCTTGAGGTCTGGTCGACAAATAGGAAGGGAGACTGACCTAAACAAAGTATTCCAGCTATCTACCCGGACGGCAGTCAATAGCAGTGGCAAACGTGACCTAGCAGCCATGGTGGAGGCTGACCAACCGAACGGTCCAGTTGACGCTGCAGAACCTCCGAGGAAGGTCCCACGCGGCGTGCCAATAATCGACAGTAGTCTTGAGGGTGAACGGGATAGACTCCATGGGGACGTTAATTGAAGTCGGCAATCTACCGCCAGGCTTAGTCAGCCAAACAGTCCTCCTCCGTTGGCTCACAATCCGAGTCACGATCTAGCCTCTGCGGGCTCTGAGCAGCTACAGCTAAGGACATCAGCTGAGCATCTTGTGATGCTAGCCTCCGGCGCCTAGCAGCCTGCCGACACATCGGCGACCCAAGTTTTTACACCCAGCAGTAGCCATTCCCCCTCTAATCTCTGCACCAACGATGCGCTTGTAGATATGGCAGCAGCAGATGCCGGACGAAAATTAGGCCCTGCGGCCAGCTCCCGAACCAGCTCAAGTGAATACTTTACACCTGGTAAGTTGCGGTTACAACTACCAGGTCTTTCATCTGCTATGTTGGCAGCAGGTCCTACTGCTTTCTCAGCAGAAACAGACCTTAGAAGTCCGTTCCGGTTCATTTTTGCGCAGTACCTTCTGTCAACAAAGCTAGCCTGCCTCGACCCAATCTGGCTAATGTGAAGCCGCAAAGAAGATAGTTCCATTCATGATTATAGATACTAGGCCACTGCAGATCCTGGACTTTTCCCTTCGGTGGTTTTCTTTTTCACTCCTAGAGTTCTGCGGGTTGTTCTCGCTCGTTCCTGACCATTTCTGTTTTAAATTAGCCCGCCAGGGCTGGGCCAGTTTGCCTTGACCCAATGTGGTAAATTTAGACTTGCCATTGTCCACGGATCCTACCGAGGCAAGAGAGGAACTTGGACATTTTCTTTGGGTGTTTTGGGGACCATTCTTGTCGTGTTCGGCACCGGCTGTCTTTCGTCTAGGGGTGTTTTTTCTGGCTTTTGAGGTTTGCTCTGGGAATTTTTGCAGTTCATTCTTTTTTATTCCGCCTTTTTCGTTTAGGATATGTTTCTTCTAGTTTTAAACCTTGCTCTTTGGGTTTGTGCAGATCATTCTTCCAGCGGTTTTTCGTTCGGGATTGTCTTCTTGATTGCCTTTCTCATCCTAGCTTTCACCTGATACCCCATCTGTTGCGCCTTAGCGGCAGCTTGTACTTTCTGAGATGGGGGTTCCGCTCTCCGAACCCTAGCCTTACCAGCATTCGTTATCGGCCGCTTGGCAGACCTACTTGAACTAGATTCGTCCGCGCATTCAATAAACCTGTTCATCTGCTTCATTAACTCTAAATCCTTGACGCTTGTATTATGATTCAACAAAACAGTTGCGCGGCTGATTTGAAGCTGGACGCCTAGGGTACATATTCCTAGGTCAGGTTTCCAGCCGCAATTCAGCCGCACGGGTGTGTGCCAATCCCGTCAAGTATGAAAGCGAGTGACAAATTGTGAACGTCCCGAGCACTTGAAAGTCCTCGGACAATTCCTATCTCCTAGATTCAAACCCATAATGCCCCCTTGGCTCCCTACTAATATACGTTTCCTAACACCATCTATCTAGCAACTCTATTCACTACGATCCTATTCTATCACAATTTGCCTGCACTCTATGTTACAACAACAGCGGTGGCTTACGGCGGACAGAACGCGTCTGTTGAGGCAGGAGAGGCAAAGACAAAGGGAGGTCCGCCGCGAGCATGCCCAGAGATCTCAATCCAGGGACAGGTTAACTAGAATTCCACCCATTGTTGAGTCGGTTACAGCTGGGTCTACTGTAAGTAGGAGGGGGAATGCCGTGCTGGGGCCAGCTGCATCCCGACTCGACATACTGGAGCCTGTTCCGGACAACTGGGAGCCTGTTCCGGACAACTGGGAGCAGGGTCTGGACCCAGCGGAGGACAGTATAGACTCTGATAATAGAGACTACAAGGGCCAGAGCCAGGAGAGCCAGGAGGAAAACGAGTTAGAATAGCATGGGGATGATGAAGATCTATTCGCGGATTGGCGTGGGGCATAGAGGCCGATCGGGCATGAGTTCCGTAACTAGCAAGCTTCGATACTGACAATCACCCCTTGTGTAACCTGCTCCTGAGTATCGCGAGATTCCCAGAGAGAGATCCGGCGATACTGAACGGACAGGGAGGAAAAGCATCGAACGAAATCTCTACAAGAGATATAACAAGGATTTGGGACTAGTAGAGTGACCGTTCAACTTAGTATATTAAAGTGAGGGTTTCTGTGAGACTTGAGAGTCCGAATCCTTAAGGTATGTTGAACTCTTTAAATACAAATAAATCATAACCAATACCCTGTCCAAACGAGAATACTAAGCTACGCTAATGTAGAAGCAAAAACAACTAAGTCCTAAAACAAAGGTATAGATGCGACAGGATATAACTAACAAAACAAGTAATGGAATCAAACAAGTAAGGAATCACTACTAGTGTACTAAACCAGTAATACATAGAGTTTCCCGATTGGGTAGAAGAAACAAAAGGTAGCAATAAGCAAACTAAGGAAAGTACTACCTAATAGGAAACTATAACAATAGGGAAGGTACAAGGTAAGGAATCATTCGTTACTGGGGAAATCCTAATAGGCAATATCCAACGTCATGTTAAGGAATAATAGTGATAATAGTAGATTCTGTTACACCTGGGAATACCCAGAGTTCTAGCAGGATTGGTTACCCCGGACGGAGAACACCTGCCCCAGTACATATTAGCCAAAATTGTTTTCCATCTGTGGTTCTCTCCCGTTCACCTGCCGTCTTGAATTCGCTTGCAACACTGACCAGAACTCCAAGCCACTCAGAGCCAACAACGCCGGAATTGGAGAGTGGAGGTGGAGAGTGGCCCAGCAGCAGACGGAATATGGCCACAGGGCTTGAGCGTAGTATCCGGACCAAAGCCTGTTCCCTGATGTGGGACCGGACAATCTTCGTGAATCCGTTTCCGGACCCAATTACCCTGACCGAATGAGTCCGCAGGTGCTGGAACTATGCCCGGAGGGAATTGGGCATTCTCAACTCTGCAGATGCTACCCCACACTCAAATGACCAGGCAAGTTACCCTTAATCAAAAACCTACCTCTTATCCCCAAACTAAGTAGAACGGACGGCGGCCACTGGTTTGCAGATCCGGTCAAAGCACAGTTCATGCAGATCTCAGTATCTGCATACAGCGAAGAAGGCTATAACCGTACTCTATAGGCTTGATATTGATGATCCTGTGGCCTGCAGACGAAGGGCGGAATACCTGCTGGAGGAGGATAGGTTCACTTGCCCACCAAGGAACTATGGTGTAGCTTCTCAACATTTCCCCTGATTATTTCGAACCGTAGTAAGACTAAATCCATCTAATTCGGCAGACAGTCAATTTCTCTTAGATTCGTAGCGCTACAGATCCCAGACGCATTATACGCAAAATATTACTCTACTAGTAGCCCTAGAAGGAAAGGCATGATGGATGAGGGATTCCTAGGCAAGATCGATGGTCCATTTATCTGTCTGACAGCAGCCACATTGTGCCATGCACTACAATCCTGGCGGACTGGAAACTTTATCAATAATGTAGCTTTCACATGTGCCAGTTCCAAAGGTAGGACAAATAACGCTGACTTGCGGTTATCAGCAGTGGCCGGGTCGCTTGGCGCCTAGGCGCCCAGGCATCCAGATACTCTTGAAAACCGCAAGTACTTAAAGGGGTGATAAGCGGTCTAACAAGATGATAGGCCGGCTAGAAGGCCAAATACAAACATGGGACGGTGCGGGAGCGGTCTGGCACGGACGAATAATCAAGCGGATCAGGACAACATTAAAGACTAGAATCGAAAAGAAGCGGGGAAAGCAGGTTGAGAGAACAGAGGGACATTCCAATGATGAGGAGGCATTGAGGCGGGAGTTTGGAATGGATCTAGAGGTGGATGGATCAGAAGCCGCTGGCGGCCTTGGAGACGCAGGGAGAGGACATGGTCGGCACGGATTCCAATGGGATCAAGTGGCGAATCTGGGGGTATTAGATGATGTAGCTCTGTTGTGAGAATGGGGCAGACACGCCATCAGAGGTTGAAGAAGCTGGCCTAGAGAAGGGGAATGCACCTATCAGTATTCTATGATCGTATATGTATATTATGAGAGTGTGAGAAGGGAAATAAATGATATATGCGAATAGAGTTTGGAAGTGACAAAATATTAAAGTGTGTAGGCCAGTAGGAGGGCGTCAGGCAGACAATGGTAGGCACGAAAGGCATGGGAGAGCGTCGGGCGGATGCAGATAGGCTGGGCAGCCGGCAATTGTAGGTTCAGAAGGCCGGGAATGTGTTGGGCGGACGGTGAGAGGCCGGAGCGGAGAGTGTGGTATCCAGCAGACGAGATGGATTGGGGAGGGAGGAGAGTGAAAGGTTGAGAGGGGAGAACATCCGCCAGATCCGGGAGAATACACAAAGGGTTCGTGGGGTGTGGGGAAAAGAACAGAGCTTGTGGGGGGGTTCGGACAAAAAAGGACTAGGAGAGGAACTGGGAACGTCCTCCCCGCTTCTCCTTTTTCGTCTGAATCCTTCCAGAAGATCTATTCTTCTCCCCGCACTCCCCGAACCCTTTGCGTATTCTCCCAGATTCGGCAGACGAAATCAGGGCAGAACGGGGTATCATGGGAAGAAGGGTGGCGGACAGGAGTGTGTGGGAGAGGGTTGGGAGTAGATAGGTCCCGGCCACAAGGCGCCTGCGAAGAGGAGGCTACGGACAGGGGCATTCAGGGCTAGGGGAGCAAGAGGTTATGTGCTGGGGGCAGGGTTGCTAGAGAGAACTGTGCCAGGCCGTATCCTGTGCCTCCGGACACAAAGAGGCTCCATCAGCAAAAATAATACTCTGCGCCAGGGGCGCCCCATGCGTCTGGCGCACTTAGCGCACATAACGTCAATCGCGAATCAGGACGCAACGTCGATCTGACGTTGCGTCCTGATTTGCGTCACCTGACGTGCCGCGCCCTGACGCTATCCTGACACGGACCCTACGTTCTCTGCGCCCTGACTGCGCCTGGTCCTTTGCTCTTGCGTCCTGAACACCTCTGATTCTCGGTTGCTGC
>Ga0307507_10009157_pt1 | contig 13307 bp, 10 predicted proteins | sample 7_EM_MG_FD_207223 | JGI IMG/M metagenome (GOLD analysis project Ga0307507, IMG submission 207223) | Populus trichocarpa ectomycorrhiza microbial communities from riparian zone in the Pacific Northwest, United States - 7_EM | ecosystem: Host-associated > Plants > Roots > Unclassified | place...
TCTACGAATTGTGATGGATAAAGATATAGAACATAGACAATCCAATGATCGTGAACACTTCTGAGTCTCAGAGATTTCCACCTCGTGTGATGAAATAAGCTTTTAAGCCTCACAAGGATAGACATGCCAAGAGATGTAAGGGACGTGACATGTCTTGGCGTCTGCCAAGGCACCATCGACAACACTTGAATGTTTCATTCATCAAGCGCAAGACCACACATGAGCGAAGCCAGACGAACGTGAACTGATCAGATGGAGATCATCAGGCAGGCAGGCAGGTAGGCAGGCAGGCAGGTAGGCAGGCAGGCAGGCTATAAGATATATATTCGAAACCCCTAAGAACTCTAATGCTAATCAATATCACTAATACACTATACATCTAGATAAACTCAACGAACGATAGACGCAGCGTCAAATCAAACTCTCAGAGGCTCGAACGGTATCTCTTGGGCTTATGCTCATGACCATCCTCGTTATAGAAGGAAGCACCGCGCTTCCGTACCTCCTCGCTTTCCAAAAGTTCCCTAGCCATGAAAGCCTAACGAAATCTCTTGGACTTACACTCATCACAATTTTGGTCGTCGAACAGACCCCTGCGCTTCCCTGTTATGTCGTCTTGGGTAGGGTGCCGTCCCAGTTCCGCCGAGTGTCGTATATTCAACCGGCTCGACCATTTGAGGGCGAGTGGTATACGTTTTGCGGGGGATTCCGTTCTCTCTCCACCCGCGGATGACAATATCTCAACGCTGCTCTCGCGCCCATCTCCGGCGCCAGAGACATCCCATGACGCCCAAGATGATGCTACAAGTAAAGTGTCAGAGTCATCTCGCTCTGTGGTTCACTTGCGTCATTAACTGGCCCGGGATTAGGTCTGGGCTCCGGTTGTCTGGGCTCCGGATGAAATGAACCTCGACGCAATTGGTCTTGTGCTATTGCTTCTTTTGCCCAATTGGTCACCGCGCCTGGTACAAGATACTTGGGCCCCCTCAACGTGGGTGTGGGTTCCCTATTTACGTTATTCGGACGATGACAATAGATTAAGAGATCAAGCGCGTCTTCAAGAACTGGATTCGATAGGAGCCAGGCCCTTACCGCTTCATCGTCATCTATGAAGACATAATTGGTCCACAGGAGCGGGGTGATGGGATACTCTTGTAGGAATCAGCGTCCTTCGCCTGTAGCGCCAAGTATGTACCGAATCATCTCATGTCGTATGGATCTCGTAATTATCGCTGACAGTCCACTGATGTCATAGGAATCCAACTCAGCAAACTGTACCCCGTTGACAGGGCGCAAATTGAGCCGGCGATAATTAGAGTAGTCTGCGGGGGGCTATGAGCTACGGGGCAGATCCCATAATACGCACTGCGCGTGGCCGTCCAAGTAGAGCGCTCCAATCTACAACTCCTTAGTCAGTAAGTGAAGAACCTAAACACGCGGATTATTTTGAAAAGGGCTCACATGTTGGCGCCCCGCGATTTCGGGGGAGATAAGGTATGATTGGTGCCGGCGCAGGGATGTCAGGAGGGCTGTTAGGTGGGCTGTTAGGTGGGCTGTTTGCAGGGCTGTTTGCTGGGCTGTTTGCTGTGCTGTTTGCTGGGCTGTTTGCTGGGCTGTTTGCGGTGCTGTTTGCTGGACTGTTTGCTCGGCTGCTGCCTGAGCTGCTGCCTGCGCTGCTGAGTGGGGTATCGAGGAGGATTGGTGCTTGCGGCTACCCAGCCACTGGGTGAGCGTTTTGTGGAGCAGGTATTCCTTGTCCTTACATCCAGTGGGCAGCTAGAGCGACTTGTCTTTGCGCTTGCTGTTGGTTAATCGGTGGTTGAGGTTGACCTGGCGCGACACCTGGAGCGACTTGTGCCTGCGCCGAAACTACAGGAATGACTTGTTCTTGCCCTTGCAGTTGAGATTTATCCGGAACGACACCTGGACCGACTTGTCCTGCCGCCTGAACGACAGGAACGACTTGTCCTGACGCCAGAACGACAGGAACGACTTGTCCTTGTGCTTCTGGTTGATGTTGACCCAGAACGACACCTAGAGCAACTTCCCCTGACACCGGAACGATATGAATGACTTGTCCTTGCGCTTGCGGTTGAGGCTGACCCGGAACGACACCTGGAGCGACTTGTCCTGGCGCCAGAACGATAGGAACGACTTCATCTGGAAAATGTAGGAACATGGTCCATGATGGTCCTGAATGCTCCAGGTCCACCAAGGGGGGTTGTGGTCCCCGTGGTCCACCTGGTCTACTCCGATCCATTCTGATCCACACTTTTTGAAATTTTACTGTAAATGTGGACCAGGGTGGATCAGGGTGGACCAGGAGGACCAGGGGGACCATACCCCCCTTGGTGGACCAGGACTGGTTTTTAGATTTTGCTGATGTAGTCCTTGCGCTTGTGGTTGAGGTTGACCCGGAACGACACCTGGAGCGAGTCTCCTGGCGCTAGAACGATAGGAACGACTTGTCCCTGCACTTGTGGTTGAGGTTGACCCGGAACGACAGCAGGAATGACTTGTGCTTGCGCCGGAACGGCACCTGGAATGACTTGCCTTTGCGCTTGCGGTTGGTTAACCGCCGGGAGAGCCCTTTGGGCAACAGGAGCGGGGTTCGGATCCGTCGTAGCAGGACCCCTTTGAATTGGGGCGCCCAGAGCTAGTAGGAGCGAGGGAACAATCGCCTGCGCAGTGGGGACTCCTGGCTGGCCCAGTGCAGGTGCAGGCGGCCCTTAGCCACAACCTGAAGCTGCTTGTTCATGGTGGTTGTCCACTTACTGATACAGTCCTTAACAAGTTGAATGATTGCCTCATCGGCCTCCCGCATACGTGTCATGTTATTCGCAGCTGATTCTCTGGCAAGCTGATCGCACACAGGACGCAATCTTCTCATTCCTGCAACTATTTGCTTGAATTCTCAGATAGCAAAATTAGCGGGTGGCGTAAAGTTCCTTGCTACCTGCTGATTTTTCACAAGTTGCAGCCATTCTTTATACTCCACCGCACGTGCATTATTAGCTGGGAAGCTCATGGCTCCCTTATAGTGAGTAATTGACTGACCCCCAGGAATAGGGTGTGTTGTGCTGATCACCCCTAGGAGAGAATTAGGCAGAAGTTGGTACCTCTGCCCAGCCGGAGCCTGCTATGCTCCTGTATTATGCATGTAGACGTATCGTACATGGATGATGTTGTGGGCCATATTGGTTGATTCTTGATGTATCTAGAGGTGAGTATTGGAACTAGTGGGCTGAATTTGGTGGCAGTTGTGGACGTTCTGAATGTGAGATGGTTTTTGGTATGAAGTCCCTTCTATGGCGCTCTATCCACTTTATATCTACAACTCCCAGACGTTCTAGGGAGTTTGAAAGAATCAGGCTGTGTTTTTAAGATTGGCTAAAAATAGGTAAAACCTGACGCTCAAAGACAAGACTCTGCCATTATCCAATTCAACTTGAATAACGAATGATACACCATTTACTCAGAAACGGCTCTGGTCTTTGAAGAAACTATAGCTGAAGCCACGTGACGTCTGCGCTAAACCCCATGGACGATTAATTCCTCTTCGGAGCGTCTGAGCTCCTTGACCCTTCGTGCGAACCACACGCGTTGGGCTCAAGACTAAACATAGCGGTACAAGTACCCTCTAATCTACACATAACTCACGATATAGACTGAGCAGACTCCCACCATGCCTAGCTAATGTCCATTCTGCCGACGAAAATACATCAGGTCAGGCTCATATGAGAAACATCTGCCAACAGCGCAGTCAAATCTGGACATTCTTCTCGCATCTACCGTAGGATATCCATCATCCGGAGAGATTATCAACGACATGGAAACAAGCATATTGCATCAGGAAAATGTCGGAGCGTGGTCCACTCCAATCCATTCTGATCCACACTTTTTAAAATTTTACCAAAAATGTGGACCAGGGTGGATCAGGGTGGACCAGGAGGACCAGGGGGACCATAATCACCCTTGGTGGACCAGGACTGGTTTTTACATTTTGCTGATACTTGGACCACCCAGAGGCGAGCGAGGTCCAGGATTCCGACGATGAGTCCTATCCGGATCCCACCGGACATGAGCTCGACGCATTTACTGCTCACGAGTCTGATACTGTGATACCGGATGACTCTACATCTTCGTTACCCGGCAGACAGGAGCATTATCCACACCCCAGAGAAGCAATTGGAGATGTCGACAGATTTGAGCATGCAAACAGCAAGCTCCACAAGGATCCGTGAACACCATTCAGTTGTGCTCAGGGTTTCAAACTGGCGTCTTGGTTCATTCAAAGTAAAGTACCTAAATCACGAATCAATGAATACTTCTCGCATGGCCTCGGTAGTTCTGCCTTAGTCAACAATAGCTCTATCGATACGCTCGAGAATCACCTACGGTCATTGGACAAGCACAGTTCGTATCTGCAATGGTTCAAAGGACAAGTTGAGGCTAGCAAGAGAACTCTGCCATTCTTTTATCATAATGTCCTGGATTGTGTCAGATATCTCCTTCGCCAGATTGCATACCAGAATGACCTGGTCAACGCGCCGCGGCGTGAATTCGATCCTAATGGGGAAAGGATCTATGCGCAAATGCACACTGCGGACTGGTGGTGGAATGTTCAAGTACAGCGCCCTGACCTACTTTACCGCAACGTTAGCTGACTAATTATAGAAGACACTTCCACCTGGTGGGCCTGTAGTTCCCAGTATTTGGACGTCCGATCAGACCCATCTCAGCAACTTCTCCGGTGACAACAAAGCGTGGCCTGTCTATTTTACGCTCGGAAATCTTCCGTCAGCCCGGCGCTACAGCCCTGGATCAATGGCTGTTCTGCTTCTCGCACTATTTCCTGTCGCCTCCAAACTCTCCAAGTCCACCAAAGCAGATCAATACCAGAGACAAGTGAACGCTAACACCCTGCAAGACGTATTCGAATTCTGTTTTGTGCCCATGCAGTACACGGTGCTTGATGGCGTCCCAATTGATTTTGCTGACGGCAAGGTTCAGAGGTGCTTCCCAATCTTGTCGGCATGGGTTGCCGACCACATGGAAAGCGTGACACTGCACGGTTGCAAATCCAACGCCTGTCCTAGATGTGAGGTGCCTGCCAGGGAATTAGGAACCAATATCAAGAACTATCAAGCTAGAGATTACGCAACATACGAACGATATGGATATGAAAACCAGTTCTCAGGCTCGAAGTCAGACGGCACCCAAGTCAAGTTCCGCGGCGTTGGTATCAATTTGGGCCAAAAGGTTTTTCATAGACTTCACCGGGTCTCAGCGCCTGACTTGCACACCCCGGACATGCTCCATACAGTTTATCTCGGATTATTTAAGCACATGATGGACTGGATCCAAGCCTTTCTCAAGAAACAAGGGCAACTGCAAGCTTTTGACGACCTTTGGAAGGCATTGCCGCCGTACCTGGGGTTTTTGGTACCGAAAAACGACTACTGCGAGGTTGCGCAGTGGCAAGGGAAAGATATGGGGAATCTGGGGCGCTGTATTTTGGGAGTTGTCGCGGTGGCACTGCGTCAGCCACAGAGTTTACAAGTGATACCTTTCAAACATGCTCTCGGATGCGTCAGAGCGCTCGTCGACTTCAGTATGATGGCACAAAACCGAAGCCACACATCTGACACCATAGCTTATATGGAACATTATATGGACCAATTTCACTGGAGGAAATGTATCTTCGTGCAGTTTCGAGTAACTAAGCGTACATTGGCCAAGGTTGACAAGCAACGGAGGGAGATACGACATCAGGGAACCCAGATGAGCCAGCCAGTGGCTCCCTCTAAACGGCGCCAGATCTGTGACGACGATCGCGAAGAAGAGCACGAGCGATGTATGGACTTGATCTATCGCGAATTGCATTTCAACTTGATCAAGATACATCTACTAAGTCATTTTAGTGATCCCATACGCCAGTTTGGCAATATACCGATGTATTCCACAGACTTTGGAGACCTCGCGCACAAGGAACAAATCAAGGACGGATGGCGATGATCAACTAAAAATGATGCTGGGCGCCAAATCGTGCACAGCTACAGTCGTCAGCATGCCATCCGAATGAGGTTCTTGAACCTCGAATCTCTTCGACGCCGCCGCGCCGATCTCTCTGGGGAGGTCCTGCAACATTTAGAGAGTACAACGAGTGCCGTAACCGCGCCGGTCGTCCGTACGAGGATCCTGAAAGGGCGTCGTGACGACGTGTCCAACGTCTTGGATTTTATCAAGGTGTAGGGGGTCTCCCTCAACAGTATATGTTGCGAATTGATCCGATATAGCCGGTATAACCTGACTACAGAGCACCAGCTTCCTGAATATCATGCGATACTTTAATCACTTCCGGTTGAACTACTAACGCAACTCGAAATACCAGTTGTGGCGTTCCAAGAAAGCGACGTTCCTGACACCCACCTAGCGTGATGCACGGGCGCCCTACACTTCAGGAACCAGGGGAGTCGCAATGATTGGGTTTGGGTCCAGGCTGGTTCTGAAGAGATGTATAGTGCGCTGAGGGGCCGTCTGCCGGCAAACCTCCTGGCGCTCTTCAAAATCAGGGACTACACCTGCGAGAATGTTGTGCGTCGCGTCGCGGCTGTTCGGATGTTGAGTGCAGTCAACTCAGGATTCCCCTCGGACATACAGGGCCTTGTTACAGTGCACATGAGGGAGGACGCTCGAGAGTTTACGATAGTTGAAGTAGGGACAATTCTCTGCCTGGCGCACCTGATCCCCGAGGGGGAACGGCCCTCGCTGGCTAATAGCCAGATTGATTCGAGAACGTTCAACGAAGTATATTAATGAATCAGAATATGGGGGTGGAGGGGAGGCTGGCTGTGCGTGCGTATCCTAGTACTCACGGGGCTTTGCTGTAACAAAAAACGCCGTCTGGCGAATTGTGGTGAGGTTTTTCTAACTTCCTCGCCACAATTCACCAGACGGCGTTTTGCACATCGTCAAGTTGTATATGTATGATATAGAGAAGCAATTGCCTAGAAAATAAAGAGTACTAGTTAGTTTACCCTATACAGGTAAGATTCGGGAAGGGGGCGCAGCCCGAAGTTAGAGATAGCAGGAGAAATACGTCAGGGCGCGCGGAAGAGGCAATGTGAACCTGGCGCCGTCATGAGAAGGAAGTGATGAGCACTGGAGCTAAGGCGTAGACAGGGGGTCAGTACGACGCGACGTATTGTCAGGAGATAGAGGGCGTTGCAACGAAATTCAGGGCGCACAGGGCGTAGAGAGTGCACAAGCGAGGTCGCTTGCGTCAGGGCGCAACGCTGACAGATCTGACGCAAGGTATTCTTTTGCTGATGTAACCCAGGAACGGGACGAGACCGGAGGGACAAGGAGGGGTAGACCCCATAACCGTAGAAACTAACGGTAACCGTGTGCGTGTCCGACTATGCAGCCTTTAAAGGTAAAGAAGAGAATGAACCAAGCGACGGTAGTCTGTTGAAAGGTTTTCTCCTACTGCGAAGTGTAGTCCCAGCCCTCTGTAACTTGAACATGAGTGAGAGAGTGTTGCCAACCGTGCAAGCACTAAGCGAGGTGGCGAAAAAACGCGAGTGGAGAGGGGGGGGAGTTAACTGTGATACCCCTAGAAACAAGAACACCACAGCCCAAGATCATAATGAGGGAGATGAACGGAGGGGGGGTGCAGCTGACTCGGAGTGCCGGGGTGGTGGGTGGTGACGATGAATTCTCATGATGTTGAGATTTCAATCGCTGGGGGTGTAGAGGAGATTGTTCATGGACCTAGATCCTAAGCTTTTCATTTTTTCTCACTTTTTTTCATGTGCTTTCTTTTATGATTTTCATCGTCTACTAGGTACAAAGACTACGTGCAGCGCTAGCTATGGTAAAAGAAAAACCGCTGTGACAAACCAACCGGCGCCAGGGAAAAAGCGATCAACCCAAGTCCCTATAGTATGAGACCAACCGCACACTAGCCACGCAAAATAAGAAATCAAACTCCGAATAAGAGGGCGGAGTAGGCAACATCAAATAAATACATGGTGAGGAATCTTCAGGAAAACGCTTGCTGTAGACACCAACAAAATAAATAATTGTTATAACCACTTATGAAACCCAAAGTAAACAACAATAAAGGAAAGACAATGGGGGTGCGGGGGCAACTCCAAACCGTAGCGACAGTGCTAGCAATACTAGGGATCCAAGGTATTGACATCTGCCACAGAGGAAGTGCAATATGGCGACTGAGCTTAACCGAGGGGTGCGACCGTAGAGAAATCACAAAGTGAAGCGAAGGGGCAGTTGGGTGCCAGCCAAGTGACCAGATCTTTAGCTGTAACGAGCAACGGGACGAGACCTTGAGGGAGGAGAAGAGGGGTAGACTCAATAACCGTAGGAACTATTGGTAACCGTGTGCGTGTCTGATTAGGCAGTGATGATATAATAATCCTAGTAGTAGTAGCTGAGCGTTATAGCAGAAGAAGCGTTAGGGCATGTCTGGAGATATAGGATATGAGCGGATATAAGACTCAACTGCGAGCAGAGTTTTCACTGCTAGAGTAAACTATTAGATAGCAACCTTCATAGCGAATAGAATCACAACCAACTTTTCTCCAGTCAACACCTGCGCACGATCGTACATATCCTCCATCAGGCAGCCTCTAAAGGAACTGAAGAGAACGGAGAAATCGATTGTAGCCTGTTGAAAGTTTTTCCCCTCCAGTGAACCATAGGCCCAGCCATCTGTAACATGGGCGAGAGGGTGTTGCCGACTGTGCGAGCCTTAAGCGAGGCAGTCAAACGCAAGCGAAAAGAGGTGGGGAGTAGAGCCAAACGACTCCTAGAAACAAGGACGCCAGGACCCAAGGACATGACGAGGGAAGTAAGAGGGAGGGGGCGGTGCAGCTCACTGATAATGCGGGTGCAGCTCACTGAGAGTGCGGGTGCAGCTCACTGAGAGTGCGGGTGCAGCTCACTGAGAGTGCGGGTGCAGCTCAGTGAGAGTGCGGGGGTGGATGTTGACGATGAATTGTCATAGTGTGGAGATTGCAATTGCCGGGTGTGTAGAGGAGATGGTTTGTGGACCTAAATCCTAAGCTTTTCTTCTATTTTTTATTTTTTTTATTTTTGTCATATTTTAAATTTTGTTTCTAGCTGAGGCCAAAGGCCAAAGTAACAAGTACTAAAAGAGCACGAAGCTGCAAAGGCTATGGCCGCAACAAACCTCCACCTAGTCCATCCAATCGTCAAGGTGGTGGAAACCCTCGGAGAAAAACCCCTGCTTCAAAACCCGCACCAAGCACTCAGACGCTCAAAACTACAACAAAATATACATGAAACTCGCGACCAGAAGAAAGCCTCTACTGAAAACCCAAAAAAAAAAGCAACAGTGAGAAAAACCAAAAATACCAAATCTGTAGAAGAAATACTAGAGAAAACCCATCCGCCGCGAAGGCCTTTCACGATCCCTAACTGTAAAGATCATTGAACCATAACCATACTCAAGGGTAAATGTACCGGGGCCATATAGACCAGATCGCCGGGCTGATGGCAAAATGTGAGGCAGGTTAGGCCACAGGAATCCACAAGTCCTAACAGTCAGTGAGGTAGATGGTGGCTGGACGCTAGAGTGACCGAGCTAGGGGGGAGAGGGGGGGGGAGGTGTAAGGCTATAACCGAGCTACTGGATGAAGACCGAGAAAGAGGAAGAAGGGGTGCACCTAATCAATTAGAAGTACGAGGGAAAGAGGACCGAAAGGAGATCACGACTTTGTGAAGATGCCGACCGTACCTAACACTGATCCAAGGAGATAGGGCAATACCAGAGAAGAGCCACTGGGGCCAGTACTTCGACGATAACCCAAGACTGCGACCGACCCATTGCCGAAAGACAGTGATTGCCAACCGTGCAAATGCTAAGCGAGGCAGCGAAACAAGTGCGGAGAAAGGAGGAGAGAGTGACCGTGAAACCCCACACAACCAGGCTGCCAAAGCAACAGGAAGATCAGAAAGGTATCAGAGCCGAGAGGGGTGGGGGTAGCATCACCCTCTTAGGCAAAAGAGCCATCAGAAGAGGGGAGAGGGGGTGGATGTTGACGATGATTTCTCATGGGGTTGAGATTTCAATCGCCGGAGGTGTAGAGAAGATCGTTTGTGACCTAAATCCTATGCCTGAGGGGGCCCTTAAACAGGCGTTCTTCCCTCAACCCTAACCCTGCGTGACTCATACGCTCACGTCACCCGAGTCATGACTCATTGTGAGTTATAGTATGAAATCCATCAGCTGACTAGTACACATCAGCTGCACTGTATCTCGCAGCCAATCAAAACCCATAAAAGAAGCCATGTGCCCCAAAGGGGTCACATGCGGGAAACCCATGACTCATAACTACGAGTCATGTGCGAAATACATAAATCACATAATCACAATTATGAGTCATGTCTCCAAACAACCATTAAAAATAAACTGATGACACGCTATTGCATTGTCTTGTGTAAACCTCATCGGCAAAAACAACTTTCACTTAGGAGGCATAACGCCCGCATCCCGACGAGCCGGCTCCGCCCCATGCGTCCGCTGCGCCCTGGCCGTCCTGGCGTTCTTTACGTATCCTGGCTTGCGTCTGGTGCATCCCGACGGCTCTTTGTCCTTCCCCAAGCGCCCGGCGTCCTTGTCGCAGCCCAGCCCGTCCCACCACCGTCCGCCACCATACCTTTTCTTCACCAGCGTGCGGCGTACCCCTAGCAAATTGTCCACATTGGGTGCTGCCCTCGCCACTCCCCCAAATCCCGTGGCCTGGATCCGTCCGCTGGTATCCCAGAACGCTTCATTCGTAGTCTGCCCCCCCACCGCCATGTTATAGACATGCGTACGGTAGACTTGGGAATAGCCTTGGTGTTACGATCTGCTGAGGCTAAACCTACGTCCTCTAGATTTATTATTATAAAACATGCTCCTCACCCGTGGGCTCCATAGCGTGCAGTAGTTTCATATGATCATTAAATGTCTGCAGGTTAATCCTCTACTACTCAAGCGGCCGAGTTGAAGCCGCACAATTTTGGTAGGGATTGCCTCCTTGAGTGTCTGGCCTCAGCACGGCCACATCTATATTTCCTTTAACGTCCGGAGAGTTATCCTGTAGTACTCACGCGGCCTAGTTGATACCGCATAAATAGTGTACATAATCCCTTAGAATAATTTAATATAATTAATCTATATCATTAAACATCCACAGATCAATCTTATGATCCACTATGCATTGTCTCTCCGAACTAGGAATTACGTGCGCCTGTCCAATTACTGCCCCTATATTGACTATTCGCATGTGAGGACCAGTCGACCGCTTGCCGACTGGTATATGTCCGCTTGCCAGGTGAAATCTACTACCATTGATTGGATTGACCATGCGAACCAATGTCAGCCGATAGACGCCTGCGGCTTCGCTTAGAACATTTCTTATCTTGAAAAGTGCTAATAATCGTGCCACCGCCCGTCCTCGCAAATCCCCATAACTCTTCACACCGCCAGTCTGGACCCATACCCAATGGTTTCTAGCACGGGCGTTGCCGAAAGCCTTTGTTCCGGTGCAGCGGGCCCCGTGGATATGGAAACCGTCAGCTTCCTGAACGTCGGAAACCGGAGTTTCAAGCTGCGTAAATCGCTCTACGGGAAGCAATCCCAGTTCGGTGGGGTCAGCAGGCAGCCGCGGGTCATCCGCTGTAGTCTGCTTGATAAAAGGTAGCATCTCCTCCATCATGTTGCAATACTTGATCTTATGGGCTCGGCATAGCTGAGAGAGGGTGGCAATGTTCGTGCGGCCTTCTAGCATTCGCCGAGGTGCAGTGCGGCTTGAAGAAGTCGGCATTTCCATCCCGCTATTTCCTACCACGATCACACCTGTTTTCAAAAGTGCTTCTATAGTCTGCAAGGGCATTCGTAGAGCGTGCTGGCCCTCATATTGCGACAAGCTCTGTCGGGCAGCTTCATTCTCGTTTGAATTCCGGTAACCGTCTTTAATCTGCTCCTTATGTGCTAGTTCGCCAATCTTGATAGAATACATCGATATGGACCCAAAATGCCGTACATGGGAGGCAAAATCACTCAGGTAGTGCATCTTGATAAAGGTGAAGTGATTCTCGTGCCGTATCAAATCTACCCGCTGAAGGGCCCTTTCAACCCTCTCTTGATCCACCTGCCGACTGCGCTTGGCGGCACTGTTGTGGCGGATCTCATTAGCATGTTGATTCGCCATTAGTTCCCTTAGATCACAATCCTGACGATTTGCTTCTGCAGGCTTAGCCTTCGAGGTACGGAACTCAAGACACATGTCCTTGGTCCGGTGAAATGTCTGCAGATACCTTTCCCTGTAGAGAAGTGTATCTGGTGTATGGCTGCAGTATTGGGCCATGAGAGAGAAGTCAACCAGCGCGCTAACATACTTCAAAGGGCTCTTGAAATTGTAATACTGAGAACTGTCCGGATTTGGCAATGCGGACGCCAAAACGGCCGAAATCCAGCGGCCGAGGTTGCGCATTTCTTTTCCCTGCCATTGTGTGACTTCATTATGGGTCTTTTTTGGTACGCAGAGTCCGGAATGAGGCGGAATTTCTTTCCCCGCATGGTCGAACGCCGGCTCTTGTTGATGCTTTTTCAGAAACCCCTCCACCTATTCCATTATATGTTTGAATAGACCGAGGGAAATATTGTGTAAGAGGTGCGGCTGATGTAGGTTGGCGGGGTATACTCGGTCGAGTCCAGCGAATACATTATTTCCTATTTTGATGCCCACCTGCTGAAAGTATTCTGCCATACCAGCCACTTCTGCCAGCTCATGCCTCAAGGCTCTCCCTCTATATAGGAGGTGTTAGGGGTAGCCGGTGAGGTAACTTATGATACCGGACTAGGCCTCGTGCTGGACTGGTCCTGGATGGAGAATCTTGTCTAGGAAGGCTCGTAACAAGGTGTAACTAAATTACTCGCGTGGTGTGAGGATAAAAGAGGAAATAATAATTGTCAAAAACTTATTATATTGATAAGATCTCTTCTCCGGTGCTTGATGATTGTTTTTAAGCGAGGGAGGCACTTCGATATTTATATTCCGCGTCTGAGTGTTCGCTGGTTACATGTTCTAACCATACTAACTAAGTATCGACCGAACAAAGTTCTCTAAACTCTTAAGTGCAAACACCTCTTGACCCTGACAACTGTTCGACTTCATACTCACATTATGAAGACTTAGACTACCATATTATCGTGAGGGTGTGTCAGTCCCGTGAATAATAGGTCAGTCTAGAGTACACGTAGCCGACTAATG
>Ga0307507_10009158_pt1 | contig 13305 bp, 2 predicted proteins | sample 7_EM_MG_FD_207223 | JGI IMG/M metagenome (GOLD analysis project Ga0307507, IMG submission 207223) | Populus trichocarpa ectomycorrhiza microbial communities from riparian zone in the Pacific Northwest, United States - 7_EM | ecosystem: Host-associated > Plants > Roots > Unclassified | place...
CCTTATAAATAGCCTTAAAGTAGCTTTTGTTTATTTAAAAGAGGTAAATATAATTATGGTTGCTAAATGCGCAGATTGCTGGCAGGTTGCGCGCAGGCTGCGCGCAGGCTGCGTGTCAAAAAAATACAACATAGGCTAGTCGGTCGAGTTGCCAAATGCCCTCAACTGCGCGCCAATTGCGTCAACCACCAACCATTGAGGCCATTGGTAGGGTACCATATTTTCCCGATGTTACTATAATCAGTAGTTATAAATTTATTATGTTGGCTTAAGGTTTATAGTAAGGGTAATTTATATTGTATTAAATTTAAATAGTTATATGTATGTTTATAGGGCAAATAGTTTTTTAAGTAATAACTTCGGCAGTAGGTTGTACGGAACTTTAGTATTTCTTTAACCCAGCTAATTAAAGGGTTATGTCATTTCAGCTATCTATATCTAAGTATTATCTTATAGTGCTTTAAGGGTATTACAAATAGGGAAACGTATTTAAGGTATTTACCTATCCGCAATTTTACAAGAGCGTAGTGCGTTATTTCGCTATATATTAAGGGTTTGCTATTAAAGCCTTATAGGCCTTAGGGCTTGTTAAGTTTCTTTAAATTTAGGCGTCAAGTTTTCGCGTAGTTTGTATTAATAAAGCCTATGCTAGTAGCTCCGCTATCTATAAGGATTTATACTTCCTTCTATTTTCTAAGTATTCGAATTTCGCCGAGTATATTAAGGGAGTTATATTATATATTAGCGCTAAAAGAGCCTAGACACTTATACTCTTCCACTTTTTACCCTAAGGTGTAACTTAGCCCTAGGATAATTCGTTTTTTAAGTTAACTAAAGGTATGGTACTTTATAACGTCCGAGTATAATTTATAGCGTGGGTATAATTTAAGGAACGAGTATGGCTTAAAGAACGGGTATAATTTAAGGATTGGGTATAACTTAAGGATTAAAAGGAACTACGGCAAACTTTTTTAAAAGGGTAAGTTTAGCAATATTTTTAAATATATCCTTTTTTACCGCATCTAAAATATTCTCTATTTATAGCTTGTGTTCTTTATTCGTTAGTTCCTAAGGGTATATAGAATTAGGTGGCATTAAGGTCCATAGGGTTATATATAGGGCTTTTAGGTCTTAGAGAAGGATCGCGCCTTAAAGCATATACTGGTTTTAAGGAGTTTTAAATATAAGGTATAGTTAACTTCAGAGAATAAGTCTGTTTGTTATATTAAAGGTCTTTATTAATTCATTAATATATTATAGCAAATTTGGATAGGTTTTTCGGCAGTTCTCTACCTACTAACTAGGCTCTAATCTTATCCAAAATAGCTTATTAAAGGCCAGTAACTCTAGTGGCTTTATTCTAATCCAGTTCGCCAATAAGGCCTAAAAATTCCAAAAAGAAGCTAGTAAAGTCTTGGTTCTGTTATTATAGGTTTTTAAGTTTAGTAATAGCTGTATATTCACGGCTGGCGTTATTATATATTCGTTTTAGTAGAGAGATAAAGGTTTTAAAATTAATAAAAGTACTATTACGGAAGAATAGATCTATAGTTTATACAGCGTCCTTACTCAAACAAGACATTCTATAGCTAACCTTACTAGCCTTAGTGGGGTATCAATTATAGTTTATTAAGAGTTTAAGACGGAGCTTAGTTATAAAGGGATATAGGTTATTTTAGTTTCTATTAAACATCAGAAGATTAGGGAGCTTTTTAGATTTTATAGTAGGTACTAAGTTCGCTATAGGTGTAGGTTAAGCTACCGTTACTAGTTCAGTGTTCGCATTTAACGCGTTAGGTTTAGGTACCATTATTTTAATTTTATTTATAGGTGTTGCTGTTAGGGTCTATAACGTAAATGCCTTAACGTTATAGAGTTCTTTATGGAGTGCTTCCATTAATTACTAGTGCTGGGCTTTTAGTATAGCCCGCTACTAAGCTAAGGCGTCCGTAAAGGACTATTATATTATGGTTAACTGTTCCCTAACTAGGGTTATAATACTTGTGGTTATTAAAAGGGATTTAGGTTCGTTTGCCATTTTAATAGTAGTTATTTTAACGCAACATAATATAAGGGCGCAAAGAGGCTTTAGGGAAGATTTAAAGGAATAATATAAATTCTATCTAAATCTAAGGGTATATAGCTCTTGCAGAGTATAAGACGTTGCGTAAAGAAGAGAAAGGAATATAGGAAACTTGTAACTAAATATTCGTGGTCTTAGCAGCAGACGCGTGGGCACAAGCCCACGCGGATTTTAATAGGTTTCGACCAAATTCTATTACATTAGTGGAATTTAGTGGAGACTAGTGGAAATTAATCAAGTTGGCGGAATTTGGCAGAATTTAATTAACTTAGCAGAATTTGGCAGAATTTAATTAAAGCGTTAGAATTTATCTATTGAGTGTTTCACCAAGACATTCTTACTATAACTAGGCTAGTCCCGTTACAGTTACCTAGGTGCGAGACCTTTGGGCTATAGATTCTAAATATCCTAAATATTTAATCAGCTTATTTATAGGCTAAAAAAAATAGGAGTAACTTAAGCGCTTCTTCTATACCTTACCACCTCCACTAAAGGGTGTTAAACATTAGGTTTTTAAGAAGATTAAGCCGTTAATAACTCTTTTAGGCGAGGCATTTAGGAAGTATATTATACCTAGATCTATAGTTAGCTTTAATAAAACAATAGTAAGGTTTACTAGACAATCTACAGCTATAATTAAATTGTCTAGTAAGCTAGTACCTAAGGGCTTTAAGATATTAAGCCTTTGTTAATATAGGTATTGTTATAGCTTTATATTTACCTTACCTAGCTACTTTTTTAGGCTTCCTTCTTAAATAGATTATTAAGATATTATCCTCTTAAAGACCTCTAAGTGCGTCCTCTACTTTACCTAACAGCGCCCTCTTTAGGCTTGTCGATTTTGCCTATTTTTAGATAACTACTTTATAAATATTCCATTACTCTAGGTACTTTAATAACTTAGAATTGCTGCAGCTGGTACGGCTTAATTAAACTTAAAGAACTACCTAGAGGTATATAAAAGGGCTAATAAAAAGAAAGAAAGGCTATCGTTTAACTTTATTATAGAAGTAGTTATTAGCGTAGTTAATTTAGTGTTTTTAATTGTATAGCAGGACAAGAATTTAGTACGGTTTTTAGCAATAGCTCACTTATTGTAGTAATAAGGACGTTAATGAAGTTAATTAGCGTCGGCTATAGGTATATAATTCCTTCCTTAAGAAGCTGGTAGCTAGCGTTTAGGGTAATAATCTAATTAAGAAGTTAACGCTTCCTAGGCTCTCTATTAACTACAATAACTAAATAGGCGGCGTTAATATTTATAATTAACTTTAAAGCTACTATACCACCTAGATTACTACTATGCGCATCTAGCTGCCCTTATTCTTCTAAATGCTTAATGCGGCTATAATTAACGGCTATATTATTAGTAAGAAGATCTTTTAGACGTTAAAAAAGCCCTTCCTCTAAACCCACCGCCGTTTCTGTATACAATTGGTATAGAACCTTATTATTATAGGCAGTTAGAAGATGAGCCTAAATAAGCGCGATACTAAGTATCTTCTTTATTAGAGCTTACCAAAACATAGGCAATATTAATTTGATATTAGGCCTATTTATAAAAATAGAACGAATTAAAAAACCGCCTACGTCACTGCTAAAACCCTACTACCTATAATTTAATGGTATAAGACGCGAACTTACCGTTCTATTAAAAGCTTTATAAGGAAGTAAGGCCATAAGAGCCTATTAAGGTGCTAGATATATAGATAGAAGGAGGCAAAGAAGCTTATAGCAAAGATTAGGTAAACAGTATATAAATATAAGGCCTATAGGCTCCCTCTATACCTTTAGTGCTTTAACAACTTTCACTTAGTAGGCAATAACTAGGTGACTATTTTCAGTCCTCTACTTCCTTATTCCTTTAATATTAAAACTCTAAAGCTAATTAAGCCTTTACTATAGCATCCTTCTTAGCCTCCTTTAAGCCCTTCTCTACTGCCTTTAATTAAACCTCTATATTAAATAATCGCTAATTAAACCATTTAATCACTTATAGTACTTAATATACCTTATTTAACGTATATAGCACGTCCTCCCTTATAACCTTAAGCGGTCTTTTACCGGCTTATCCTTATTAACGTTAAGAATATATATAAAATAGACAGGTGTGGGGGAGAAATTTAATAGAGGATTTTCCTATATAGTTAGCAGCTGGTTAATGGAAGAAGGGCAGAAACCTACAGTCATAACGTTATATATTGTAACTTTTTGCCTAACTTTCTTAAAAATAATAATAGAAAGGTGTCTTTAGTGGTGGCCTTCTGCAGCATCTTATCAGCATCGTAATATTGACGCGTTTTAGTAAGGCTTATTAATAAAATCACGCTAGCTAGGGTGCCTACAGTATAAAAACCCAGGCAGGAGCGCCCAAAGCGCCTAATATAAAAAGTCTCTTCTGCCATATAAAGGGATAGGTATAATACCTAACTTTAGGTCCCTAGAATTTTCTACTATAAAATGCTACCAATCTTTAGCAAAGCTAGGTAGTATTTAAATACCTATTAGGTTATAATAGGATACTAATAAGGGCAAAATTTAATATATTAGTAATTATTATTAGTGGCTAATCTAGGTTAAAATGCTATAATAGTAAAACTTCTATAAATTTTATATATAGTTTCTAAAAGGCTTTCTAGACCTTTTTAGGCTATATCCATAGTTTATACTATTTAGTTAATCCCTTCTTAGTTTTCTTCCTTCCTACCTTTAAGCCTTTTACTCCTTAAGCTAGGTTTTAAAAAGCTTCTGTAATATAATTAGATAGGTACTATATAATATCTAAGTAGTTATAAATAAAGCGTCTATAGAAAATAATAAAGCCTAAGAATACCTAAATACCCTAATAGCTCTCTAGCTCTAGCCACTTATAAATTATCTACACCTGTACTAGGTCTATAACTACGCCTATAGGCGTTATAATATAACCTAGAAACTTAACCTACTTAGTATTAAAGATATACTTTAATACCTTAGCGTAGAGGCCCTAATTATCTAAACGTTCTAGTACTTTACGGACGTATTACTTATACTAATCTTTATCTTCTAAGTAGATTAGAATATTATCTAAATTAATAATGTATAGATAGTTAACTAGTCCCCTTAAGGCTCTATAAATATAGCAAAGCTTTATAGGAAATACTATGGTAGACTCGCTAATAGGCTAGGTGTGTAGGTAAATAAGAAGTTAATAATATAATAATAACTGGTAGAGTGGTTGCCCAACAGATTAACTCCAATTATATTCTAAGATTTACTATAAAAAAAGGAATTATCTAGGTAGGAACTATGGTTCTTTAAATACACAATACTGCGCCTAAGGAACTCTAAGTACGTAAGGTACGCGAGGTATATTTAGTATATAACGTTCCTTATAGATCCTATAGATCCTATATACTAAAACGGTAATATAATCTGTTATATAACTTAGTTACCCCTTATCCTATAGTTTAACTAGTTTTAGCGCCTCCTATGCTTCTACTACTAGTCCGTCTATATCCTCTCTAAGTAGCCGTACTACTACTAATATAAGGTCCATAACACTATCATTCTCCTCTTTATCTTTGTTCTTAAAGATATTTTATATCTCTAAGTTATCTATTAGAGGTATAGCATTCCTATCTTTAATTTAGTGACCTTTATTATTTATAATGCCTCCTATTAGATCTTCTGCCTCTAATTATTATATACGTGTAATTTTAACAATTCTTTTACTGCGTAAAATTATACTATTATATTCTTGTTATATGGAGAAGAAGTTAGTATATGTTATAATCGCGGCTCTATCCAGTCGCCAACCTTTCTCTTATATTAAGTATACAAAAGTAAACATGCGGTTGTTTTGCGATATTTAATCCGTCTTTAACGCTAAATATATACGTCTTATTATTCTCTATAGGCGTCTAGTACTTTATCTAATTTATTATAGGGTCTTAGATTTAATCCGCTACTAAAAAGCTTAATAGTAAACTATTAGCTGCCCTTAAAGAATTACGCTATGCTTATGCGGCGGAATTAGAAGCTGCCTCTATTTATAAACAAAAAACCTTAAAGGATTAAATAAACGCCTTCGCTTAGTTAGTCCGTCTTAAAAAGGTTTATAAGAAGGTTTATTTAAAAGAACTTCGTCTTACTAAATAGGGTCTTTATAAAATAGAAGAAGATAAAAAAAAGGATTTATATCTAATAGGGATAGAAACAGCTCCAAATACCCTAGCAGTTGGTCCTCTTAGGTCCCCCTTAGGTAACTTGTTCTTTAGTAATACTTTTTTATTAGTATTACCTAACCTAATTTCTTCTAATACCCCTATACCTTTTTTATAGCATTTTTTAAGTTATCTAGTAGTTCCTAGGTAGTTTCGTTATAGCCTATTTACTTAACTTTATACTATATTTCGTTATTAATGTCCTTATAACTAATAATCTTTAAAACTTCCTATTTGTCTTCTTTTTAGCCTCTCTATATATATACTTTATAAATCAGTAGCTTAATACTCCTATATACTATATAGAATAGATCTTTATTTTCTCTAGTAAGTCTAACTTATATATAACTTCTAAGATCTTTATTTTAATTATAAATAGTCCTAGTTTAATATAGTCTAACTTTTTACTTAGTTGTCAACTCTTGAAATTTTTATATAGTAGCTATACTTTGTCCCCCTCCTTAAGATCTAGTCCCTTAGATCTCTTAGTATTATAGTACTTTTTCATCCTTGTCTATACTAGTTTTGCTATTTCCTTAAGGTATGCATAAAGATTTATTAAGTTCTCTATTCTTTTTTTTAGCTATACTATTAGTTTTCTTTACTTAATATAGCGATAATAATATTCTTAGTTTATATCTATAGTTCGCCTTAAATAGTAATATACCCATTGCTTTCTATAGTGTTATATTATATATAAACTATATAACTAGTAATAATAATACCCAATTATTCTATGCATAATTAATATAATATCTTAGATACTATTCTAATATATAGTTTAGTCTTTCTATTTATCTGTCTGTTTATAGGTAATATGCTATTAATATTACTACCTAAACCCCTTATTCCGCTAAAAATACTTTCTAAAATACTACTATAAATCTTAGGTCTCATCCGATATATTTTTATTAGTGCTCTATATCTTATAAATACTTCTTTAATATAGATCCTGGCTATATCTTCTGCTAAGATTTCTTCTATATATACTATAAAGTAGCCCTACTTAGTTAGCTTGTCTGCTATTATAAAAATTACGTTATATTCCTATCCGGTAATACAATCCTTTAACTTTAGCAACTTTATAATAAAGTCTTATAATATAATCTCCCATAGTCTTTTTGGTATTTTAATAGGTTATAGCCCTCTATATAGCTTATACCTTATTAGTTTATTTCTTTAGTAATCTAGATATTCCCTTATAGTTTATTTTACTAACTCCTAGATTTTATTAATAATGTATTCTTCTTAAAGTCTTAACACTAAGCCTATAGCCCTATTATATCCTTAGGTTATTTCCTTATAGAATTCCTTAATAAACTCTTTTACTATTAATTTTGGAATATACATTGCTTCTCTATTAACGTAGTCCTTATATCCTAGGTCCTCTTATTATACCTCTTAAATTCTTTATAACTACTTACTCTCTAGCGTCTTATAGGTCTTTTCCTCTCTAGTTACTATAATTTTTAAATAATTATACCTAATTAATCCATCTTTATCTTTGCGAAGTATTGCCCCTAATAGTTTTTTATTATTTTATAGTTCTACCTTTCTACTAACTGTGTCTACTCTTACGTTTTAGTACCCTTAGTATACTAAATCTTAAAGTAATATTCTATAAGCATTTCCGCCTATCTAACCTGTTTTTAGTTAAGTTCTTTTATTATTAGGAACCCTATTAGGTTCTTATAATCTATTTTAACTATAAATGGTTTCTTTATACCTTATAAAAATGCTTTCTACTCCTTAAGTACTATAATTATACCTAATAACTCCTTATTATAAATATTATAGTTTAGTTCTAGTAGTGTTATCTTTTAATTATAGTATACTATTAGATACTATACGTTCTAATACTTCTATAGCAAATATACTTCTAGTATAAAGTCTAATATATCTATTTCTACAACCGTATCTAGTTTTAGTTAGTAGATCTTAAGGATTGGATTCTAGGTAAATAACTCCTTAAATTTTTTTTAAATAACTTCTTTTACTTATTACCCCATACCTATAGTTCCTCTTTCTCCATTAGTCTTATAAATAGCTTAATATTTCTTAACCACTATATAATAAACCTTCTATAATAGTTATAGAATTCTAGGAATAATCCTAACTATATAATATTCTTTAGTTTTTACCAACTTACTATAGCTTTAACTTTCTTTAGATCTATTCGGATTTTGCCTAGTTTAATAATAAATTTAATAAAATTAGTTTTTCTAGTAAAGAACTTATATTTCTTAATTACTACTAGTATCTTTTCTTCTTATAGTCTCTTTAAGGCCCATTTAACATATTCTCTATGTTCTTTCTTACTTATTAAGTAGATAATAATATTGTTAAGGTATACTATAATAAACTTATTAAGGTGTTCTCCTAATATACTAATAATTTATTTTTAGAACATTATTAATACGTTTATAGGCCCGAATTGTATAACTAATAGTTTATATAGTCCTTCCTTTAACCTAAAGGCTGCCTTCTATTTGTTACTTTCCTTAATCCTAATCTAATAGTACGCCTATATTAGATCTATCTTTGTAAAGATTTATATATTATTAATTCTATTTTAGATTTTACTAATTAAGGGTAAAGAATACCTATCCCTTCTTATAATGCTGTTTAAGTATTTATAATTAATATATAGCCTAAGTTTTCCGTTTTTCTTTGGTATAAATAGTACTGGATATCCTGCTAATAATTGTAATAGCGTAATATATCCTTTTATAAGGTTTCTTAGATAAACTCTTTAAGTACTCTTAACTTATCTTCTATTAGCTTATAGATTAAAAAGAACCTTAGACTTATTTCTAGTTCTAATTCTATCTTATAGTCCTATACTATATACTCGAACAGCTTTTTACTTTTTAGACTTTTTAGCTTTTTACCATACTTATAGTATCTCTTTAGTATATAACTTAAGCTTCGCTTAGTCTCCTTATATATCGCTCTAACTTAGTACTATACTATCTTAGTCTGTCATTGCATCTTGCGTTATTAAGTATCCCTAATATTAACCTAACCTATAACCTAATTAATCCTTAGATTATACTTTTATAACTAAGGTATTCCTAATATTACCTTATCCTTTCCTAATAGTAGGATATTAAAAGATATCTTAATCTGTCTTTTTTTAATAGTTATTTAAATAGGTCCTATTTTAAGATTAATAATCCCTCTTTTATAGGCTATTAGATCTTCTAAAATCGTTATTAATAGATATAGGTACTCTTTTTGTCTATATAGTAATCCTATTCTTTTAACTTCTGCTAGTAATATATAGTTTCTTATTGCTCTATTATCTACTAGCGCTTTAAACTTTTAATTTTACCAATTTACTTTTAGGTTTAGGTGTTAACCTTAAATTCCTTTAAGGGTCTAAGGCTTTACTACTAGCTTCCTTTAGTTTTATAGGCCTCTACTTTTCCTAACTATTAGCTACTAAATCCTAATTATACTTAGTCCTCTTTAGGCTAATACTTAGTTCGCTTATTTTCCTTAATATACTATAGATACGTATTTTTTAGGCACTCTTACTACTATTATCTGTCTAAGTATTCTTCTATAAGGAATATTTTTAGTTAAAGTATTAAGTTATCTAACTCCTAAACTTCTACTGGGTGCTATTTATATATATACTTAGCGTTTTTAAACCTTCTTTTGTTTAGTGCCCTATATATCCTTATTAGGTACTTATAATATTTATCCTTTAGTACTCTATGTATATTACACGTATTATCTATATATAATATACTATGTGCTTTAGGTTAACTCTTAGTTTATCTTTATTCTTAAGTTTAAACCTCTATTATACTAATATAAGGATTACTATATTATTTGCTAGTACTAATACTCGCATTATTTCTCTTTAGTTTATAGCCTATTTCTCTAGATTCTTTAATATTATAATTAAGGCTCCTTTAATATAACCTATTTATCTCTCTAATATAGCCTAATCTAGTACGGCTTTCTTATTTAGCTATATACAGAAATCTTACTATTTATTATTTCTTTATTACCTATACTACTTTTAGTATAGCTCTATAAGTGTATATAATCTATCTATAAGGAAGTATCTCTTTATTGCTGCATTATTATAACCTTTAGTACATCTTTCTATAAAGTTAGTTAGAATCCCTAAGTCCTCCTTTTATTTTAAATTACTTAACTACTTAGCTCTTAACGTTTCTATCCTTGGCCTATTAATAACTTTTTATATAGGTACTCTATCCTTTATATAACCTAATATAGTTAACCTCTAGTCTAATTTTTATTCTTATTATATAAGAATTTATTACCTAAACTTTTTTATAGTTTCTGTCCTATTATATCTTATAAACGGATTTTTAATATTATTAAATCTTTTAACTATAGTATTAACTTTTTAACCTTTAGGCTAAATACTATATTCTCCTAGTATTGCTATACACCTTATTTGTTCTTTAAAATCTTAGCTCTTATAAGGGCGCGAAGAGGCTTTGGGAAAGATTTAAAGAAACAATATAAATTCTATCTAAATCTAAGGGTATATAGCTCTTGCTAGGAACAAGACGTTGCGTAAAGAAGAGAAAGGAATAACGAGAGAATCTTGCAATTAAACAGTTTAGGGGTCTTGGTCAATGCGTGCGCATATACGCACACGGATGGACTTTAGTAGTATTTAATTGATCTAGTAGAACTTGGCAGAAGTTAATTAAGCTAGTAAAATTCGGCAGAATTTGGTTAAAGCTTTAAGTTCTATCTGTTAAGTGTTTTACTAAGACATTCCTACTATAACTAGGCTAGTCCCGTTACAGTACCCCCCTTTGGCTAAAGGTCCAAAATAATATAATTTTATTATGTTATATTTTACGTTAGGTGGTGGTGTAGAGTTTTACCAGTTCTAATTATTAAATGGACTAATTAGGATTTTCTATCCCTAGAATAGAAAATCATTATTAGTTTGGTAAAGGCAGTAAGCCAAACTAATATCTTTATAGTAGGTCTTGGCAAGGCAAATCTAACTAATTAGACAACTTTAACCGCTAGTTAAAGTTCCTTAATATCTTACGCGTTATATAACCGTATTATAAGCATCGTGGTATTCTTTAAGCTCTTTTTAATTTTAAGTTTCCTGCTATCGTGTTTCGTGTATTTATATCAGGTGGCAGTTATTTACCTTTATATTATATCCATCTAGTCAGAGCAGGCCGCGAAGGATAGTTCTTATAGAATTCTTTTACTAGGGAAGGCGTATTAGTCTTAACTTGCTTATAGAGCTCCTAGGTTTATATTTCGTATCCTTCCCACTTAATAAGAAGTTTAAATTGTTTAGATTATATTTTCCATCGTATATCGTTAATTAAGTCAATAAAGTAAGAACCGTTACCATTGTTAACAATTACGGGAGGTGGCGGTGGCACTTCACGAGTTATAGGTTCGTCTTTTAAGGGTTATAGTAAGCTTATATAAAATATTGGATATATTTTTATCTCAGTCAGCAGTTTGAGCTTATAAGTATATAGGCTTAATTTCTTCTTAATTTAGTATAGGCCTGCAAACTTCTAATTAAGTTTCTTTAAGGGCCGTTAAGTCTTTAGGTTTTGTATATTTAAGTAAACCATATTACCTTCTTTAAAGTCCCATACGGGGGCTCGTCCTTTGTTCGCATGCTATTCCTATACCGTTTAAGCATACGTTAATTCACTTTGTAATAGTTCCATTAACTGCTTTATTTAATCAGCGAAGTTGTGTGCGTTAATTAACTAAATCTATTTAATTATAGGTCCTGTTGTGTTAATTTTAGGTTGTGGTTTAAATCTAAGTTAGGGGTCTTATCCGTAGGTCATATAGAACGGCGTTATGCCTGTTAATACATTTATTATATTATTCGCAGTAAACTCAGCTAAAGGTAGCCATTTTTCCCAGTTATCTTGTAGGTAGGAGCAGTACATTTATAGGTATTATTCTATAATCGCGTTTACAATTTTAGTTTAACTATCTATCTCCAGATAAAATATAGTTAAGAGTTATATTTAAATGCTTAATTATTTATATAGAGCTTGCCAGAAGTCTAAAACGAACTGGCTTCTATAGTTGGATATTATTATTATTTATTGCTTAACGTCCGATTCGGATCCCTGTTAGGCCTACGCGGACTACTCCTTATATACATATGGGGAGAAAACTCTATTTAAGAAAACCCCGTGATCCGTCTCCCTGCCTTTTAGGGCTCGCTTACAAGTCGCCTACAAGTCACTAGTGGTGCTCTACTACCTTACTTTTTAACCTCCTTAGGAACCACTGCTGCCGTAACAAACCTACGGACGCGCTAGTATTACACACTATACTCTACTCCTGTAGAGTTATTAGGGGGCGCCTGTTACTCACCCCTTTGCTTTCTATTACTATTTCCTTTACAACCTAGAACTGGTCTAGCACATTTTAGCCAATAAGCCACTAGGTAGCCGCCTTAAGGCCTTTCTATATTAAGAGCAGTGTATTATAGTTTTCTATACTAGCTGCTAAGAGCATTGCTTCTCGGCCGGTGCGTAAGGGGCATAACAGTATTACGTATTTTAGTGTCTATTTTGGCCAGCTATATTCGCATCTTAGGCTACCTACTAGGACACCCACCCAGTAAAGCCAATCTTTTAGTCCTATTATTCCTATCCTTAAGAGTGTTGCTATTATATTTTCTGCCTTTATTAGGCCCTCTTAGAGCCCTTAGGTATTTACCCCCTATAGTATTACCTATGCTATAGCTTGGGTTCCCCTTACCTAAGTCTACCTCTATACCTTTAACTCCTATTTATCTCTCCAGCGTCGGTCCAACCAGTATTGTGTTACGGTAGATGGTTTTCCAGTACTCTTTTATGCTCTACTTTGGCTTCTTTCTCTCCCTTACTATTATCTTTACTGGCCTCTTACGCGTTTCCCTTCCTCCTCTATATAGGCCTGGGCCCTAGCGCCGCACTATTCTTCTTCTACTTTCTCTACCTGTTTTCCTAATATATCTTCCCTACTTTGGGGTTA
>Ga0307507_10009159_pt1 | contig 13303 bp, 9 predicted proteins | sample 7_EM_MG_FD_207223 | JGI IMG/M metagenome (GOLD analysis project Ga0307507, IMG submission 207223) | Populus trichocarpa ectomycorrhiza microbial communities from riparian zone in the Pacific Northwest, United States - 7_EM | ecosystem: Host-associated > Plants > Roots > Unclassified | place...
ATCCATATATTAAGCCAAAAAACACCACCCCCACTACTCCAATTGAAATGATTCAAGGTTCTGTATACTTGAGTAGGCTAGTACTATATTTTTTTCCAACACTCACATGAAGTATTTGTAAAACTGTCGAAACCTCATTTTTGTTCTATCCAAAACAAACCCCTTTCTTACACCTACATCTCAACAACCGCTGGAGAGGGCCAAGCTGATGCTGAACGTGCATAGACACATATGAAGTGGTAGTAATGACTATGGAATGCTACTGTGACAAGTGTGTGATGAGCTCAACTAGTCGAGCTTGCTTGTGTAAGCTACAAACATAACCAAACAATGACTCTCCAGCTCTGGAGTGTTGAGGCTCAACACTTCACCACTACCACAAGGGGCAAATGGCTTTTGTCGCCAGGTAAAGAGGTGGTAAACAGCAAATAACTATGTTGAATATTTTATTTCACATTTTTAGCAAAAAGGATCAGTTAAATAAAATTAGTATTTTCCTGCTTGTGATCTTCATGGAAATGAGTGATAAAAGGAAAATGTTGTTGCAAGAGTACACTATGGGCATTGGCCTATATATTCAATGAATAAACTTTGAATATACAGAGAATAAATTTAAAATATCTTCAAACTCAAATTCACTGTTTATATTTTGAATATATTTAAAATTTATTCTTTAATTTGTTTCTGCTTTATTCAGTGCTTATATTTAAAATTTATTCAATCCATTTTAAGTGAAGAATATATGCTGAACATATTTGAAATATAGTCACTGATTAAACACAGGATATATTGGATTCTAAATTTCATCTTGATATAGTCATGGAATAGATCTTGATGATATTTAAAGTATGTTCACAGTTTTGATTGTTGAATATATTGTGAATAAATTAGAATCACAATGAGGCTGATTGAGTCACATCACACTCCATTATCTCCAGTAGATCTGATCAGGGTTTTGGCAGACCTTGTCCCTGCAAGGGAACCAACTCAGTGGACACACACATGAAGGTCTATGGAGGTATGGCTTGTGGGTTAAGACAGAGGCAACTGTACAATGAAATTCAATTGAGGAGAATAAAAATAAATGACAAAACATACAGTAGCTGTTGTTCATCACTATTCCATTCAAGGCCTCAGCAGGTGTAAATCTCCTGGATCATTTGCATGTTGTGTTAAATTCCCATGTTATCTAATGTTGCTGTATACAGCAGCTGATCAGAGATCTAGGATCTAATTATCAGCAGGATCAATGACAAGATCTAGATGAACCTTTTCTATCCCAACATGGTCAAGCAAACCCTTCTGAGATTCCTGTTGCTTCATGCAAATAACTGGTAACCACTTGGATATTTGAGGAATGAATCTGACAATCAGATCTAGCTGGAGATAACGGAGTGTGACATGACCCCATCAGCCTCATTGTGATTCCAATTTATTCACAATATATTCAATGATCGAAACTGAACATATTTTGAATATAATCAAGATCTATCTTGTGACTATATCAAGATGAAATTTAGAATATATCCTGCATTTAATCAGCAACTATATTTCAAATATGTTCAGCATGTATTCTTCACTTAAAAATGGATTGAATAAATTTTAAATATAACCACTGAATAAAACAGAAACACAAAAATAGTGTAAGGAAATTGTAAAGAAATTTCAAATGATTTTACAGTCACAATGTCTGAAATATTGTAAAATTATTGTGCTTTATTTTTAGAGTATTTTCTTTCAAAGATATTGTATAGAAATTGGGAGTGAGGAATTCTAACCATAAATTTGTCTAGTACAATTTCTTCAGAGTTACTTTTTTCGAAGTTATTTTGAAAAAAATGTGAATCATATTTTTTTTCAAAAAGAACTTAGAAAAATATATTTGTAATTTCTTTAATGAATTCTGTGTATAAAGATTTTAACTGCAGAACCCACAATTTCTTTAAAATAAATTCACTGAAGTTAGCATTGAAAAAGTTGTGAATTATTTCTGACATTAAAAAGAGTTTTTTTTACAGTGATTTTGAGAAAATTATAGTGCAAGAAATTCTGATTTTGTATTGTGTTTTCTCTCCACTATGTTATTACATATATGTGCAGAGGAATGGTTACTCAACCTACTTGGTTTGGAAATAGCTACAAACTTTTTATTGTGCACAATAACTTTCACAATAACATTGACAAAATTACTGTGAAAAAATTGTATCAGCCATTCATCTTCTCTTACCCATCTTCCTCTATTGAGATATGTTATCTTTAGTATGCCACTCAAAATGTCAATACTATAAGTACATAATCAAGTGAAGCTTACAGTTTTTTCACAATATCTTTGGCAAGGTTATTTAAAAGAAAATTTTGATTGAGACCCACTTTGTTGTAATCTGGCTTATTATCCAGTGTCATCCATGAGATCAAACCCAATGGCTAATTGCACTGGAAATGCTCAACTGAAGTATTTTCATGTTCTTCAAAAAGTTTGTATAGTAACTTTAAACCAAAATAGCATTCAGAATGTTGGCTTGATATTTGTGGATACTTCTTTCTGGCAGTCCATATCAGTGTTGTCATTGTAATCATCAGAATCATCATGATCTTGGTGCTGGCCATTGCTGTCTTCATCATCTTCTCATTTCCACAAAGATAACAAGCAGGAAAATACTAATTTTATTCAACTGATCATTTTTGCTAAAAAATGTGGAATAAAATATTTAACATAGTTATTTGCTGTTTACCACCTCTTTACCTGGTGATGAAAGCTACTTGCCCCTTGTGTACTCCAATTGAAATGATTCAAAATTCTGATCCTTGAGTAGGCTAGTACTTGATTCTTCATATTTTTTCAGACCCTCCCATAAAGTATCTGTGGAGATTTCAAAACCTCACTTTTTTTACTTTTTCCTACATGAAGCAGGGCATGATATCCAAACCTCATATTCATGTCAAAGATGTATATAGAATATTTGTATATTATCATATTTATATGGTAACTAGTCCCTAGAACTTGGGGAAGATATAGTATTTTTTGTATGGTGCAAAACCTTTGCATAGTCACTGTAGATACTCAAGGTCACTCAATTCTCCACCATTTCCTATGATCTGGGGCTTATTTCAATCTACTATAATTCTGTGTAAAGGGCCTGGAAAAACAAGAGGTGTGCGCATCTGCAATCTGGAGATATTCCGTACATCCTGTTTTGGTAGGTAGATACTCTAGGTCACTCAATACTCCAGGTCACTCAATACTCCACCATTTTTCATGATCTAGGGCTTATTTAAATCTAATATACAGTCATCCACCCCTGAATGATACACCACCCCCATTTGATACACTTTTGTATACTTTATAGCTTTCCCAAATCATCACCGTTTTTCTTCAAATAAAGTTTCCTGACTACATATACATACCAACAAGTCATCCACAAAATGTCAAGTCAATTGAACAAGTTGTGGTTGCACAGTAAAATGTTCAAAAGTGGATGTTCTGTGGACTTTGCTGAAAATGCTCTCACCCCCCAATGATACACCTGTATTTTGTAAATTTCTACACGACAACACAAAAGAATCTTCTGAAATTTGGAGGGATGGATCACACTGATTAACAGAGAGTTACTAAGTAGTTTTTATGGGGAAGACATACTGTTTCAGAATTCAAAAATGAATTTAATGATTTCACTGTATCATTAAGGGGTGGATGACTGTAATGCTGTTTAATGGGCCCAAAGAGATGAGAGGCTTGCATGTCCACATTCTGGAGATATTTTATATATTCTGTAATGGGGGGAAGATACTCTAGGTCACTTAATTCTCCACCATTTCTTATGATCTTAGACTTGTTTAAATCTACTATTGTGTTGTGTAAAGGGCCCAAAGAGACAAGGGATGTGTGTTGCTGCATCCTGGAGATATTACATATATTCTGTTTTCATAGGAAGATACTCTAGGTCACTCAATTCTCCACCATTTCTCATGATCTAGGGCTTATTTAAATCTAATATAATGCTGTTTAATGGCCCCAAAAAGATGAGAGGTGTGCATATCTGCGATCTGGAGATATTTGTATATTCTGTTTTCATAGCAAGATACTCTAGGTCACTCAATTCTCCACCATTTCTCATGATCTAGGGCTTATTTAAATCTAATATAATGCTGTTTAATGGGTGCAAAGAGATGAGAGGTGTGCATGTCCACAATCTGGAGATATTTTATATATTCTGTTTTGGTAGGTAGATGATCTAGATCACTCAATTCTCCACCATTGCTTATGATCCAGGGCTTATTTAAATCTATATTTACCATAGTGTTGTTTAAAGGGCCCAAAGAGACAAGAGATGTTTCCACATTCTTGACATTTCAGATTTTCTGGATATTTTTGTGCAGGTTTCCTTATTTGAAAGTCCACTACTCTGAAAACTGCACCCTGCATTGTCACCAACAATCAGCACCATCCTCATTTTTTCCCCCAGATTTCTGCATATTTGATTGCCATTTTCTCATTTTAAAAGTGGTCACTTCTATTTTTGGAAGCATGCTCCATGCCTAACCACCACCACTCCAAGCTCATTCTTGTAGGCAGCAGGCACCTACAGCCCCAGGAAAACATCTACATATAAAGGAACAATTGCCAAGAATCCTCCAATGGTGGAAAAATAACATTTCTTTCCCTGGAATTAGGACCCCAGAGACTCTTATTAGTTTTAGAAAATATTTTCAGTCAAAATATATTTCTACCAACCATACAGGGTCCAGACATGAAAATATATTTCTACCAACAATTCAGGGTCCAGACATGAAAAATATATTTCTACCAGCAACTCAGGGTCCTGGCATGAAAAATATATTTTGGGGTCTGTGACACATCAAAATGTAACATTGGTGGTGAAAATATATTTTGTAAAAGTGAAGATTTATAGGCCAAACATATATAAAATATAAATATACACAACAAATTTTTAGTCATGTAATATATCTGGAGTTTATATGACTAATAGTCTGTTACCTATGGGTGACTGAAGTGCCAGCAATGATGTCATCTTCAACAATCATTTATGGTAAGTTGCTGGTGGTGATGTCATCATTCCCAGAGAGCTGTTCTTCAATGCATTCAAGCACACAATGAAATGGATCGATTTTGAACATCTGAACATCTTCTTTATAGCCTAGAAAAGTAGAAAGAGACTACAAACAAAAAATAAAACTGTAAAAACCAGCACACATGAAAAAAAAACATAAGGGAAGTGCTGTGAGTAGACCACTCTGCACTTCCATACTGCTGTGTCCTGGGTGTATATCCAGACATGTATACTTACAGTACTCATAGGAATCAATGCTAGTAGCATACAAAATATAGACAAACTAGAAAGATGGAGTACTTGAAAATCTCAATGCTACATGAACATGGTACAAATGTTGGCTACAGTCTCCTGAATCAAATCCTCCTCTTTCCGAAACAGATAGGAAATATTTTCATCCATCCACTCAAGCACAAATTTCTTGCAATCCTCCCTCATACCTCAATGATCCATCTCCTTCAGTGCTTGCAGAATTTCAGCCAAAGAAAAATTTTCACTGGGGTGATGGATGCATCAACCAAGTCCCAGAAACCACTTTTCTATCCATATTTGCTTGCAGGTTGCATGTTGAGGACAGAAAGGGGAATTGTCAATGTCTGTTGGGAAGGGAGGAACATGTGCAAGAACTTTTTGTGCAGTGGCAATGGATTCTTTGGCAGTCACAATAACCATGGAAAGTGAAAAATCCAAATTGTTGTGGCTGTCTTCAGTATGGCACTCAAGGGGAGAATCAAGGAGGATACAAATAGGAATTTCAATCTGGGTCAGGAGACTGTACATACTGTTGGGCAAGGTGAATGTAGTGATCTGGGTGAAGGTTGGCCTTGAGTAGTTCAGTGCTAGCAAACTTGACACCCAGTGCAATCTCCCACATATGTGATACATGGAGAATGTCAAGGAGCTGTTTTGTCTGATCAGTCTTGAGTGGTGACCATGCACTGCTTGCTGCAACCCAGATTGTATTAATATTATATAATAATTAATTGAGGATTGTAAACATACTTGTGGTTCAGCCAACCCAGGAAATTTGCAAAGGCATCAGCGGTGCATCCCTCAATGACAGGGGGGGTGATCCAGAGTCCCTTCCAGTTTTAGGCCCAACTTTCCTGTTTCATTGAAGAACAACTCCCTAAGGAATTTGGAATGGGCAGCCAAACATGAAACATCAAACTTGAATCCTTTGCCTTCAACCTTAGAATGGTTAAGTATAGAGTATACAAAAATGCCAATAATATTATGTACCTGGAATACAACCATATAGACCTCTCAGTCAAAGTCCAGGTGGAATAACTGCAGCCATTGACTGTTTGGTGGAGCAGTGTCCATGACAGTGGAAAAAGAATGGCACTTCCAGCTCTAGAGCAGTGGAAAGAGGTGCTCTATATATAACAATAATGATGCATCCTTCCAGATTGATACATTGACAGAAATGCCCCTCTCCCCTCTTCCACAGCCTCAAAGACCCTGGTCAATCCTGGTCCAGAATGCCTACCAAAAACTATACCAAATTTACCAAACAGGATCATCTTACATCAACATAGGAAGCATAGAGGTTCATCGGCTCCAACAGTATGGAGATATGATCACTTTTGATGCATTTCCCCTTGTTCTGTTGTTGACAGAGTCAGCAGAGGCTAAATTGATACCCCTGGAATGGATTGAGCAAGTGGCTACTGAATTCACAGCACTGTTGCAGCTTATTGATGAACAATGGATGTCAGCAAAAGATGAGTGTGTATCAAGATTCAAGCATCATGGCTAGATTTAATTTTAAATGAAATCATTTCAGATCAGATACAGAGTTCACTACTCCTTGGCATATTCATACAAAACACACTGGGAAATGTGGCCAACCTAAAAAACACATTGATCCCAGGGTTCTCCATGAGGCTTTCCAGAAAGGAAGGCAGATCCCTGTCTCAGTCCTTGCAAGCATTTTGGGTATAGATGAGAAGACTCTCAGAGTGTGTATGCAGGAAATGGACATAGATCATGGTTATGATGATATTAGTGATGAGGACCTCAATGCATTGGTTCAGCAATACCTTCAATAAAACCCTGGTGGAGGGTGTGCTTACATTATTGGTCATCTGCATGCAGCACATTCCTTATGCATTCAATGTCATTGTGTTATTAAATCTATGGAGTGTGTTGATCACCTAGGGGTGGGGATGTGAGAGCAGGTTGGAGCAAAGAAAAAGCATACACACTATAAGGTCCCTTGGCCAAATTCCCTGTGGCATATCGATGGCCACCACAAGCTGATCACTTGGGGAATTGTCATTCATGGTGTAGTGGATGGATACTCCTGTAAAGTTTGTAAACATGATGCACCTACATGATCAGACTCATGTTTCATAATAGGTAACAGGGCTTCATGCAAGTACAAAGAACACAGCTGAAACAGTCCTGGACATGTTCATTCATGTGATCCTGAAGCATGGTGTTCCCTCAAGAGTGTGTGGTGATAGGGGAGGGGAAAACAGGGATGTTTCAATTCTCATGATTTTGCTTTGTGGACTTGGCCATGCCAGCTTCATGTGGGGCTCCTCAGTGTTCAATACCCAAATTGAGTGTCTTTGGGTTGAGGGTGGGAGGTGATTTTCATGCCGATGGCATGCATTCTTCACTCAGCTAGAGAGATGTCATCTTTTAGAGAGGAAGAACCCACACCATTGCTGGCTACTTCATCACTTATTGCTTGACATGATTAATGAGGACTGTCAAAGCTTTTGTGAGGAATGGAATGCCCATCCAATTTCTGGCATAGGGGGCAGGAAGTCTCCAAATATAAGTGATCATCTAATTATAACTTGTTGAATGGGTTGCTTAATTATCACATCAGGACCTTGCATTTTTGGGAGAATTACAACATGGTATCTATGACTATGACGATGAATGTGAGGGTCTCACAGAGGAAGAGATCAATGCATTTTATGGCTTTGCAGAGGACAGAGAATCAGTAGTCCATGATGAGACATCTGATGAGGGTTCAGATGAGTATAACAATGAGGAGAGGAATGAATCACAATCTGGGGACAATGTGATTATTCTGAATTTTATTACTTTATTGATGTAAACTGACTGTTGGTTAGGAGCACAATGAACACAGGTATGAAGACACCACAGACTTGGATCTGGTTCATGACTTTGACATGAAGGTGTGTCAGTCATGAAATTATTAACATGATCGGACTTAGTGTTTCAGGGAATTGATGTGAATATCTGACATGAGGCCATTCCAGTTCTGTCAGGACCTTGTCCATTTGATCAAGAAGGGCTGGTCTTGTTTGAAAGTGGTTTAAATTTATTAATGGAGAGTGGTGACCTTCCTCCTGGATATGGAGTGACCCTGGATGAATTAGCCAGAAATGAATTTGATGAAGAGGAGGAGATTCAAGTTGGTATAAACAAAAATGGCCATCTTATGGCCCTTCCACACCAAATTTGGAAACCTCAAATGGAATTATGGGTGCAAGGATTGTTTGTAATGACTAGTATTTTATCTGTGTCAAATTAATTTCATATTTACTGTGGTGTATGGTATATAACATGGGAAACTTCATCAAGTATCAGTATCATCCCCTACCATTTCCTTCCCTATGTCCCACTGTTCCTTGGGGAAGAGGAAGGCCATCACACCTCCATCAGCACATTCCCCATCCCCATCTGCCAATGAGAGTGATGCTGTCTCTGATAACACCAAGCTGGTGACCAAAAGGCTTTGGCTGAGCCCCCCGGCATGTGTGAAACAGGCAGCTTTGGCAAAGGTGGCAAGTTCATCCAAGTCCAGCTCCTCATCAAAGGGATTGGCTGGGTTTGCTGCCTTAATCAACAGTGCAAGCCTCTCTGCTGCCTGCAAGGAGACAAATCAGGGTCTTCAGTCAGGCTCATCAAAATGGTCTTATGGTCCATCAAAAGCTGCAGTAGGAAAAGTGGTATAATTTTTGTGTTCATGTAATGCTAAACACTAATCTTACCCCCCCACTTTAGGATGATGTGATCTTTGCTGTAGGAACCATTATTTTCCTTGTCATTGGTGTTATGGCAGTATGTGCCTTTTATTTATTTATAATTATATTCTTATTCTGACATATTCCAATTATGTACAATAGGGCAGCAAAACTTGATGATGCCACATCTTTTCAACCAGCCTATGCTCTGTGATCTGATGTCAATATCTCTCCTGTTGCTTTGACTGGGATGAAGCAATCAGGGCTGTGTGTGTCAAAGAGTTCTGGCTTCACTTTTCACCCAGATGATCCCTATCCTGTTCTCAATGCCAAGCTGCAGGAACTTTTCCTAAGCTATTCACATGGCTCTGGAATGCAGAAGTTGATGACGCTACCACTTCTTCCTGGCTAATCTGTATGAAACCTCCTCACAGGAACCTTGCTGTCTATTCTGACAACTGATCACCCACTGGTATGGACATTATTGATGCTTGTAAGCTTGCAAACACCAAGGTTGGCATCTCCCACTGGACACTCTTTCTGGGTGAGCTTTATTTTATTGTATTTTTTGAACAGCATAGATACTGACTTTCTATTTATACACTAGTAACTTGGTATCCTGTTCCTGCAGCAACACTCCTTGAGTGGAAACCACAAATTTAATTGACCCAGGACCCTGCCATGAATAAAGACTCAGATGTTGACAACACTGATAATGACACCCAAACCCTACATTCAGCACTGTCCCTTTACCCAGCACCCAATGATCTTTGCAATGTCACTGTGATAGGAGTGAAGATGAGGTGGGACAGGATATAATCAGCATCTCAAGCATGTCTGGTAAGAAATTCAATTTCTGTGTTTAAAATCATGATTTAACTGTATATTTATTGTTATAGATGGTGAATTGTCAGCCCCTGCACCCAAGGTCCCTATTTCCATTCCCAAGGCCCCCCCCTCCTTCTGTTGAACTAATTCAGGATTTCTTCACTCATCCTTCAATTTTGACAAGGACAAGAATCCTTGGGTTCCTAGAGGTTAACAGAGTACAGCATAGTCACTATTTTGATCCAGGCAAGCATGGTCTACATTCATTTTTAATGACATTGTAATTCCAACTACACTACGTTCTTTTTACACTCAACATAATCATCATCCCATCTTGTGACCTGTGACACAGATAAGATATTATTTGGTGAAGATAATATTCATAAAGGGATATTGTTAAATTTTAAACTCTGCCCACAGGATCACTTACATAACCACAGCACCACAGCATTCCTAAAATGGTAGGGAGCCAAAAAATCTGCACAAGGGACCCAATAATTTCCATGCACAAATAAAAAAAATTGCAGCACTTGATAATATTTCTGTGCACCACATAAATCCATCAATAAGTTTCTGTGCATATAGTAAATGTTTCTGTGCAACCAAATGTATTTTGCACACACATTCAACTTTTCCACACACACAACTAACATTTCCATGCACTGAACTTATTTCTGCACAAGTGTACAAATATTTTTGCACAGTGACTTTATTTCTGTGCCACCCTACCAATATTTTTGCAGTGATTTATTTCTGTGCAATACTACAAATACTTTTGCACACAGCATATATTTTTGCATGCCAACATGTAAACTCAGGGAATACTTCCCTAAATGGACAGCCATATGCCCCACCTAATTTTTGAGCAGCTTTTTTTGTCACCCACCCACCACATCCCCCAACTTTATTGGAATAATCTACATTCAAACAAAAACAAGCATCTAGTATACATTATTTGTCCTATTGCTGTTCATTGTACCTAGCACACCAAACTCACAGTCTGCCAGAGGCTGACCCTGTTTGCTGCTTGATATCCCACACTTCACTTTGAGTGGTGAGCAGAGGTCAGAAATAAACCTGAGATGAAAACACACTATGGATGGTAATTACATATTAAATATGCCTATTGGTCACAATCTAAATGAAGCTCCTGAATTATTGGGCATATTATGAATACATTTAATAATGTCTGGGCACATTAAAATTAAATATTGAATGAGCTGCTGGAAAACATTTGACAAACATTTTGCTAATATTTCTTATTTGGTCCTTTGTACACATCCTAATTGCAGTTGAGGTTTAATATTGGGTATATTCTGAATTTACCCACCAGACAAATGTGAAGTAAATTATTGAGCAATAATGCTACTAATTGACATATGTTTAACCCTGCACCTATTGAGCAAATAACTACCTCTCCCTGGTGATAACTTATGAAATCAGCACAGGATAGCTTGCATGTGCTGCATCTACCTGATTTGGGCATGGTAGGAATATTATGGTCTGCCATCAAAATGAGAATATGGATGTATTTTTGTTGCCAAAAAGAGCCTCATGATTCATGACTCTGGGTGCTAGATTGTTAGAACATCTGAGAGTCTCCACACCTTTATCCATTAGGGTATCCTCTGGCTTCCACAATACCATGTGTCACTTTTCTACATAGCAGCTCACAGTGAGTGCATTGGAGGGCTCAATTGAAGGATTGAGAAGGGGATTCAATGCAAGCACAGAGATACATCGAGTATGAGACAGAAAAGTTTGAAATACTTTCAATATACTTACATGAAATCAACTATCAATTAAAACAATCAGACAAAAAAAATTCCATTCAACATCCTGAACAGCATATCAAGACTTGAGTACAAGAAAGAATATCATTAAGAAGCATGGAATCATTGTGGTAAGAACTATTGTGGTAAGAACTAGTTCCTGCTAAGTCATCATTGGGGTCTTGAATGTGCTATTTCGGAAATTATTTTTGAAATTTTCTTTACAAGATTGAACAAATAATACACTAACCCTATAAACATGAGAGTTGGTTTAAAAAAATAATTAACCTCAGTACACACCTTTTTCATCAAAATTCATCATTGAAGTCTCCTGAGCTTCTTGGGCATTAGCCATGGTGGCAATTGCACACTGGGATGTCATTCCAAGAACTCTACTTTTGACTTCCTGAGCTTGAATGGATAGCTTCTCTGCCTCTTTGTACTTTTGCAGACTTCTAAAGGTGGCTGCTAAGTTTTCCATGGCTAGAATGGTATGGGGGTGTTGCATTCCAAGAAGTCTGTTCCTAGCATCCAGAACTTGGATCCCCAGCTTCTCTGACTCTGTGTATTTTCCCAGGCTATGATATGTCATTGCTAGATTTGCCATGGCAAAAATTGAGTCTGGGTGTTCCACTCCAAGAATTCTATTCCTTGCATTCAGAACTTGGATCTCCAGCTTCTCTGCCTCTGTGTGTTTTCCCAGGTTATAATATGTTGACGCTAGATTTGCCATGGCTCTGATTGTTTCTGGGTGTTCCACTCCAAGAATTCTGTTCCTTGCATCCAGAACTTGGATCCCCAGCCTCTCTGACTCTGCATATTTTCCCAGGCTACAATATGTCATTGCTAAATTTGCCATGGCGAAAATTGAGTCTGGGTGTTCCACTCCAAGAATTCTATTCCTTGCATCCAGAATTTGGATCTCCAGCTTCTCTGCCTCTGTGTGTTTTCCCAGGCTATAATATGTTGATGCTAGGTTTGCCATGGCTCTGATTGTTTCTGGGTGTTCCACTCCAAGAATTCTGTTCCTTGCATCCAGAACTTGGATCCCCAGCTTCTCTGACTCTGCATATTTTCCCAGGCTACGATATGTCATTGCTAGATTTGCCATGGCAAAAATTGAGTCTGGGTGTTCCACTCCAAGAATTCTATTCCTTGCATCCAGAACTTGGATCTCCAGCTTTTCTGACTCTGTGTGTTTTCCCAGGCTAAAATATGTTGATGCTAGACTTGCCATGGCTCTGATTGTTTCTGGGTGTTCAACTCCAAGAGTCCTGTTCCTTGCATCCAGGACTTGGATTGCCAGCTTCTCTGACTCTGTGTATTTTCCCAGGCTATGATATGTTGCTGTTAGATTTGCCATGGCAAAAATTGAGTCTGGGTGTTCCACTCCAAGAATTCTATTCCTTGCATCCAGAACTTGGATCTCTAGCTTTTCTGCCTCTATGTATTTTCCAAGATCACCATATGTTGCTGCTACATTTGCCAGGGCTCTGATTGTATCTGGGTGTTCCACTCCAAGAATTCTATTCCTTGTATCTAGAACTTCATTCTCCAAAATTTCTGCTTCCATGAAATATCCTTGTTCCCTCAACAGCCTCCCAAATTTTGCATATGCATCATCCATGTAATTGATAATATTCTGATTACCTTCTGATTTGAAATACTCCATATTTGCTCT
>Ga0307507_10009160_pt1 | contig 13303 bp, 12 predicted proteins | sample 7_EM_MG_FD_207223 | JGI IMG/M metagenome (GOLD analysis project Ga0307507, IMG submission 207223) | Populus trichocarpa ectomycorrhiza microbial communities from riparian zone in the Pacific Northwest, United States - 7_EM | ecosystem: Host-associated > Plants > Roots > Unclassified | place...
GCGACTCATGACTCATAGTGAGTCATAGTGTGAAATCCATCAGCTGACTCGTCCGAGTCAGCTGCGCCCTATCTCGCAACCAATCAAAACTCATAAAACAAGTCATGTGCCCTAACGGGGTCACATGTGTGAAACCCATGACTCATAACTATGAGTCATCTGCGAAATACATAAACCACATGACCACAATCGTGCGTCCTGTCCAATATCAACCAATAACAATAAACCAATGACACGCTATTGCGTCGTCATGTGAAAACCTATGAGTCAACCGATTTCATAGTGTGAAAGATAACAAACCGATGGCTAATAACTATTAGTCATGTGAGAGTCTGCCTTGCTTAGTCACCGTTTGTGACACCGAGTCAGCTGCGCCGTATCTCGCAACCAATCAAAACTCATAAAACAAGTCATGTGCCCTAACGGGGTCACATGCGTGAAACCCATGACTCATAACTATGAGTCATGTGCGAAATACATAAACCACATGACCACAAACGTGAGTCATGTCAAATCTCAACCAATAACAATAAACTAATGACACGCTATTGTGTCGTCATGTAAAATCCTATGAGTCAACTGATCTCATAGCGTGAAAGATAACAAACCAATGACTAATAACTATTAGTCATGTGAGAGTCTGCCTTGCTTAGTCACCGTTTGTGACACCACAACAGCCTCAAAGATACCATCCAGGCTCCCATTGACCTTCTTCAAAGCCGTTCCTTCACTCCCCGTCATCACATCTAACCTCTCCGTCACCCACGCCCAACCCTTCTTCACTCTTATTGGCTGCACCGCCTCCTACCTCTTGACCGAGTGCCACCTTCCCCCCAGCCACAAGCCTTTCTTCAGCAGTACGTCAGCCTCCGCCACTCCTGTGACAAACGCCACCACCGTAGAGCTCATGCGCCCCATATTTTCCCTTCTCTTTCTCTCCTTTTCCTCTACCAACCATCTCGCACCCTCGGCTAAAATAAATCCCGCCTCTTCCATCTTTTTTAGTCAATACACCACCATTTCCAACCTCCCACAACACACTCCCCAATTTTAATCCCACTACCACCCCTTTGCCCCTCACTCCCTCAGGGTCAAACAGGATTCCCCCATATCCCAACTTTCTCTTCTTGCCCTCCACTACCTCCTCGACCATATCCTTTATCCCCCTCTTGCCACTAGTCGGTGTCAACGGTCTAATCTCCGCCATCATCATTGGTTTCCTTGGTGTACTAAACGGAGCCGCTACTCCTACTCTTTCTTTCAACTTGGCCCTCCGGGCCTCTGCTAGCTTTTATTCCGCCGCTGTTAGCTTATCTCTAAGAAGGGAAACTTCCCTCTTAAGACTTTCGAGTGTATTATCCAAATCCATGAAGTGTATGCGACGTGGACGGAAGTTGCTTTGATTGGCGTAAAACCCTATCTAGAGTTTGTGCGACAAGTAATAAAACCTTTCGGTGTGGTTGTAACGGTCACGGTGCTTGATCCGGATATTTTTGAAAACAGCAAGTATCCCTTGGGGGGTCTGAAACAGTAAAATTCGTTGCCAGGCACACTCAATATTTTGATTCGCTCCAAATTAATCTTCGACGTTAAGAGCCCAATTTATATTACCTAAAATGGCGAGGTTTTGACCGATTTGAGCGTCTAAGTGACTCAGCAGCATGGCAACTATTAATTTGCAGCGAATCACAATTTTGAGTGTGCCTGGCAACGAATTTTACTATTTCAGACCCCCCAAGGGATAGTATTAGGAGAAGAAGAAAAAAGACAGACGGTCTGAAAGATGGGACGAAATGTAATCGAAGGCCCAGGGCAGAGCAAGCCGCCAAAGAGTCTGTGCGGCTTATGCGAGGGGGCCGGTACCATATTGACAGAAGTGAGGAGTTGGACCCTGCGACCGGCAGCATCCGATAACAACCCTGTCAGATAGCCGCAATCGATAACCATTTCCCTTACCGTAGTCTAGTTCTCATCGCTATCCACTTCACCACTAGTATCATCTTCCCCGCTTGAGCATTCCGTGTTTATGTCAGGCATAACAACACAATTGAGATAGCTGATCTACAACAGGGGTACAGTTGTCATTTAGCCTACCGTACTGAGAAGTAAAAAGAAAGAAATGAAAGAAAAAAGCAAAGAAATTCTTCGATCATGAATTGCAAGGAAGCCCCATTCCACTGATTAGCAGAAATGGAAAGGAAAGCACGAAAAACGAATGACAAAGCTGGAAGCTGAAGCATCTTTAAAGGCAAGCGGGCCTGCAAAGAGCTCCATTTTGCTAAATATATTCGCAACCCTCTCGGGCGCATCATCCGTGGTCGCTTCCTCATCGACAAGACGTTTCCTAACTTTGAAACTACAGAGCCTCAGGAGCTCGGTATTTGCATGGCTCTTTGGGAGATTCTGGTAGGAAGTGTCGTTCTCTCACGATTATCGCCAGCAGTGTGCTTGTCATCAAGCGGAATGATTGAAAGAAAAAAACCACCCTGGTGGGTAATAAGTCTCATGGGGTGTCATTGGTGCATCCGAGCACAGTAATATGAAGTGAGGATATATAAACATTCCTACGATGTGGGTAGGAGATATAATCTCAACAAAGAAATTGGTAACGGAAAAACCATTGGTGCAAATGTGGAACGAATGTAAGGGAGCAACGACAAGGGTAGGATATGGAGACAGAAGCAGAGGACGACTTCTGGCCAAGACCACACGATCGATTGGGCTTGCGGAGGGGAAGGAGGCTTGGTGCTTAGACTCATCAGCACAGCGAGAGATTCTAAACAAGCAAAATAAAATCGTATCGGGTGAACCAACAAATCCAACCCCATAGATCACCTCCATGATATATGGTGACGCTTTGCAGCTCCCAAAACCCTATGGGTGAAAGAGGATAAGGGTTGACCCCGCGCTGTGAGAAGCGGGAAAGGTCAGCCAGGGTATGCAAACAAAAAAATTGACCGAACAGAGGTCACGATAAAACTGCAAGTAAGATAAGAACTTACCTTCGGAGCAGTTCTCGGGGCATCTTTCTTGATTTTTCTGCAAATACGTCTGCTCCCCCAAACTCCTCACGGAACTCAGCTCCCGCAGGAACACGTTTGAGACGCTCTGGTTTCTCATCAATGCTTCTTCTTCAAGTAGGCTCAGCGGTTGGGTTCCTGGCTGCTGCCTCTTGCCCGCCATCGCGCTGTCCACGTTAGCCTTTTAGTGTTCAGTTCTGCGTGTCCAATAGGCTTCTAAAAGAGCTATGAACATGCGACGGAGTAAACAGGGGCATATCGAATTATTATACACATGATTTCGGGGGACTACTACGAGATTTGGGCATCGGTGTAAAGCCCAGTACACCACAAAGGCAGAGCCATTCACTCCAAGCAGCTCACTCAGAAGCGTTGGCCCCCCAAGGTTTGGGGGAGAAGAATGGACCTGACAACGAGGCATCCGCGAACAACTTAAAAAAAGGTCACGATGGCTTCGAGAAGACGGTTTCTCCAAAAATCGCTCAACAAAAAACACAAAACGCAAGAGCGCGCGATCACCTACCCTCAAAGGCCGACCTGGTTGCACAGAAATGTAATAACACGCATAAAGTCCATTTATTCTCACACAACCTAGAAATATCAGTCAAAAGGGATTTTTTTCTCATCACAGTTTCGTATTAATATGGCAGCTCTTCATCTATTGGACAGACAGGTTCTCGTAAAGAAACTGACGGGCCACGTTGAGAGTGGGGACAACGTTAACAGCGGAGGGAGCGCAATAAATCACTATGCAGCGGGAAAGGATGTTTTTGTGTTTATCAGCAAATCAAGTTTTCATGGAAGCCAAAAGCTCGTGGGCTCTATCTACATCACAAAAAAGCCAACAAACCTCCTGGTTTGCTTGAGCGTCCAGGTAATGAATCTTACCGTCCGAGATGCCCGATCGTTGCTGAACCTACTATCTCTGTACATTCTAAGAGTCTGACCCATGTGCAAGCTAGATTAGCTTCAGATGAACTTTTTTCGAGCGCTTGACTGGAGTATCTGGTAGTCTCCAGATATCTATAATAGGGCTTTCGTTAAAAAAATACGTCTTAACGGCTGGTTCTGATACCTGAGCAGTTTAACAGCCGATCACCTACCATGGGGGGTCAAGCAGCAAAGGGAGGCAACATATAAATATGTATCCGTTGTCCTCTGACATGTGAATTACGTCCGATATAGATACAGGTATACGAACCGCGAGCATGGTTATGAATTTGGAGGCAGACAATTTACCAAATGACTTCATGAAAACAAACTCACTAGATGTTTCACAGGTAATTCGGCCATCGTGTTATCAGCGTTTCTGATAATCCCTTTCTTCGTCATTTCTACAAAAGTTCCGATGTTTGCCTCCACAGCATGATATCAACCTTCGTTCCCTAGCTTAATTATAAATATGTTTCAGTGCATACCCTTTATCCACACCACAATTGATTCCCATAGACTGATAGAGTACGAGGGATTATACAAACTTGGCGTTAGTGATAAGGTGGTGATTGTTTTGAAGGCCACTAAACTAAGGACGTTATTGTCTCCCTTGAGAGGTGGAACAAAGCTAAATGCGTTAACACTACCCCGACAAATATATGCCATTATCCAGGAGTAATCCAGAGATATTTGAGCTGGAGGGTGTAGAAACCTTCCAGAAATGCTAATGCCGAAGGATGTATTTCTTGCCAACAAAATCTATGTTCCTAGGGCTAGGGAGTTTGTGTGGTAAGGATATTTCGCGTGATTTCTTTTGCTCTATTTCTAAAGGATTTTTTTAGTAATAGCGCTTCCGTATCGCTACTGGGCCATTTTTCCACTTTGTACTTTCTTTTTGCTGCAGGAGCTTCTCCCCTATAGAGTTGCTCAGATTCTTCCTCAGGAAAAAGACGTCTTCAGAGCCGTCTCCAGTGTTCTCATTGTCTGATGGATATTCAAGGTGAGGACTATTGGTTGCGGAAGCCTTAGCTTCAGCGTCTAAGCAGCTTGACCTGCCAGTTGATTGGGTAGGGGAGGCAGTTTCTTCAGATGCTACTTTTCCTCGCGGTATAGTGCACTGTACTGTACCAACGGAGTAGAAGAAATACTCCACCGCAAAAACTCTTGGAGCCCACTATCCCCTCAGGCCACGATAATATTAGCTTAGTAGGTAGGTTAAGAGAATTTCGAACACTAGTTAATGAGATCCAACACATCTTGCGGGTTGGTCTTATACTGTGTCGGGAAAACGCTTATCCTTCTAATAAATATAATATATTCGTACGTATACGGGAAGCATCCTAATAAAGGTTCTCAGGAGCTTTCGATTCAGGGTCCGCAGATTACAGGGCTGGCGGAGATAGTGGTACTGAAGGTTCTTAGGTGTGTTGTGCACAAAGAGCAACGTGTTTAGTCGAGGTGAAGTCAGCCCAAATGGGCTGTGCTAGGGTTAGGAATGTGGTTGTTTTATCTTATCAGATTGGGGGTCAACTGATTCGAAGGATTAGACGCCACTCACCCAAATCGCATCCTCCATTCAACAAACTACAAAGGGGGAAATGGCTCAGCAACCGCACGCACGCTTTGCAGCTCATAAAGCACAGATCTTAACCGAAATTTCGTCCCCGGAGCCAGACGCGTCACCCAAAGGATCTATCGACATTCGCATCCTTCCCTTGATTAATCGGTTAAACGAGCACTGTAAAACCATTACCACGAGTAGCTGCAGTGGGAGAATCAGTGTTTTCCTAGAGGGCTCAAAAAGGCTAGCTGGGAGGGATTCTGAAGCAATCGGGGAAGCCCCTGGACCAAGCGAGAAAGCTGAATTCCCCCCAGGTAATGCGGGCATGGGTGGAAAAGGTGGGGGAAAGTGGTTGTTTGTTTCCCATGACCCTGTGGACTGCATTGATATGACTCCGAGAGAAGTGAGTCAAATGCTGCTTGGAGGGCATACTCTCGGTTTAGACTCTACGAACAATCAAGTTCTTACCGATTCAGTGCTTTCCGGAGCGGGAATTGACGTCTCGAGCTCCACTCGGCTAGTCCGCATGAAGTTCGAGCCTATGGTATGGCACACCCTCGGATTCCCATAAACCAACTTTGCGCTGACCTGCGAGATAAGATACTTCACATACAGACCCTCGATCTCCAGACAGCACGTATTATCCTCACCGCGGCCTTATCGGCCGGTTTTCGTGAATCTGGAATAATGAACCCAGGACTCACTGAACATTCGTTTCCCATGATCGCCATACGCTGCAATGGACTTGCAATGGACTCGATAATCGGTGTTATGAATGCATCTCATCCCAGCATCAAGATGATAGTTGATGAAAACTATTTAAAGACAATGATGCTTATTTCTTCCTTGAGGTTTGAAGATAATAGGAGGAGGATTGATGCGTTCAGTGGCAAAATCGAGCAGGTCCTGTTTAATCAAGGACAAGCTTTGACGAAAGAGAGTAAGGGGGAGCGGAAGATACGGAAACGGGAAGAGGGGTTGAGGAGACAGAGGATTTTAAGAGCCGCTTAGACACATAGTGAAAGCCAACTCTAGATACTTCTTTGACGCAAAGCTGTGCACAGCAGTAGGGGCATATCCAGGCACAGTGCTGAAGAAATGGAAGCCAAGAAGAATTAATTTGGTTTCATTAAGGAGGCTCCTTTTTAATGTTGCTTGAACCCTCGCGCGTTCATGTTCTTGATCCTGTGCTGTGCGAAAGGCAATTGCAACCTAAGCAAGTCAATGTGGTGACTGTGGCTACGTCCGCTACGTCCGCTACGTTGGTGGCGAGGCAGGGTGGAATGGGGCCTGGCGCATATTTTCCTCGCCCCATATCAAAAGCGAAATCCCTACTAAGGCCCTGTTTGGCGCGCCATTTTTATAGCATAAAAGTGACTTTTATGGCATAAATAATAGAAACTCAAACTTTTTATATAGGGGTGTGTTTGGTGTGTACAAAAATATCATGATATATTTTTATTTTCATAATGTATTTTTATAGCATAAATCTGAGAATAGAGTATAGAGGTTAAGGGCTAGAGTGTAAGAACCTTTTCACAATGTAAATTTTAATAACTATATAATTGACTATCTATAGATTGTAAATAATAAACACAATACTTAATTGAAATTGGGTAAAAATTTAATTCCTATACAAAATTTAATATATATCACAGTAGCCCAGACCTAAATTCTTTTAAGAAACTCTAATGTGACTTAATTTTAAGCTCTATCACCCTAGGGTTGGAGCAAGTTTGATAGGGTCCCAGCTTTTTTTTCTCAATATATTTATTTTGTGGTTGCCAAACCAAACGCCTATATTTCTGAAATATACTATAAATTTATTTTAGAATATATGCCATTTACAACTTTTATTGTGATATATTTATATTGTGACATGCCAAACAGGGCCTAAGATAGATAGTTCACAAAATCAACTTCCTATTCCTTCATATTATTAATTTTAGCACGAGTGAATGCGTATGCGTATACAAGAATTGGCAAGCGGCCGAACAGGGCTGCGGCGCCGGGGGCCTTATCTGGGGCCGAGATAAGCTATCAGTGAGAGATCTGATTATCAGCGACTTATAAGCGACTGGGGCTGGGGTACACAAATAACAAAGTCGTTCATTACGAGGATGATCAAGTGGAAGGGTGCCTACACACTATGGAATTTGCAGGTGATACCTATCTGGATGCGATATCTGTATGAAGTGACTTAAAGTTTCATAAGTAGTCCAGTTGGCACTTGTGAAACTAGAAAACGCGAGGTAGGCCCTAATGAATATGTAAAATGCTGTGGAAGTCATGGAGTTTTTGGAAAATATAGTAACAAGTCTGGGCCACTCGAGCACACAAGTTAAAGAACGAGATCATTTCCCACTTGATTGACCTCCTAATTTGGAGAGTAGATACCAAGGTTAAGGGTTCCAAAGGAGCAATGTTTACCAGATGGACGAAAACTAACGTGGAATACAAGAGCCCCCGGGCCAAAGGACTTGTTCCAAAATTGCTAAAAAAATTCATTGATAGCAGAATACGAGCTAGACCACATAATATCATCATCATCATCATTATTATTATGTATGGCTAAATTGCACCAACTGAGAAAAGAGTCTTCCAAGAGATACAAAAATAAAAGCAGAGCACTGAGGCCCAAATTTCGGGGTACCCTTGTCAAAGCAATTGAGGTGGTACAGTACGGGACTTGACCAACATCGCATCTGGGAAGCATACCATCCCTGTCTTCTCCTACAAGCAGTACTAATTTAGAAGGCTTGTATACTTCTATGAGGAAGTCCTTAAAGAGTATTTCCAACCTAAATTCGTGCACCAGAGTGGGTATTCGCTAGCACTCTAATACAAATGGCCCTGTACCGGTACTTTGGTTTTAAGGGGGTTCATTTTTCTCTAAAAAAGCAAGCCTTCCAGCAGCTTACTTAGACTTACCAGTGCCAGTATTTCCTTACTATTAAATGCAATGGGAGCATTGGTTTATAGATGCCTGGATCAACCTATCATTACTTTGGTTACCGGGGTGAATTCCGAGACTCTTTACCATTGTTTACTCTCATACTTGTACGAGTACAGCAAAAACTCAGTAGATCCACTATCGGCCATCGGCCTCAGATTACCCCGATTAGAGACAAAACACCCCGAGAAAGAATACTCGAGTAGTCTTTTCTAGACAGAGTACAGTATAGCCTAGGGTGGCTGAGCTTGCTGGATCTCATTAACTCATATTCATTATTCTATTAACCTACTCTGCTAACCCTATTATGGTTCAGACGGTGATTTATGTTAAGATCCCCGATAGTGGATCTGCTGAGTTTTTGCGGTAGTCCAATACCTAAATCCATTGCTTCTACTTGGCCGACTTATGTTTAATTAAGTTCAACAGCCAATACGCAGTTCCCGCTCTGTTGTGGTGTACTGTACTGGTACGCCTGAATGAAGCTAAGGTACGGTACTTAGAAAGGTAGCTTATGAGCCAAGGTCCTCTTCCCCGCCCGGATTGCAAGTCCTCAACGAGTACCTGAGCGCAAGGATCAGGAATCTGTATGACAGACTGTCTGTGCACATCCGAATCGCACTAAGCTCAGACTCAGATGCTCGGGTACTCGTACTGTCGGAGCGTTTTTGGAAAGAGCTGCGATTGTATGCCGCCTGGATCCAGTGAAGGGCCAAATTTCAGCGGCATGCAACGGTAGTCCTTTTTGAAAACGCTTCGACATTCCGAGTACTCGAGTACTAGTACTTCATGAGGGAGACGGGCACACATCTGCCGCGGGCCGGGCCGTTCCGGACTCCACGTGGAAGATCTCCCGTGGTCGGTGGTTGCGCACCGGCCTCCATTTTCGACTTCCCGACCCCCCAGATGTTCGCCCCTTCCCCTATGCAATGCAATCCCAATGCCGGTAGGTCTGTCTTGAGCAAAAAAAGGTAGTTGCGCTGGCCGGTCGAAAGCAGCCCCAACCCAACCGACGTTGCACAGCTGGGTCAATCGAGATTCAGTAAAAGTTTTTATTGCCATTCACGCTGTAGCCGCGGGCAAAAACAAAAAACAAAAAAAAACCTCGTTTCATACGTCACAAGTCACAACGTAGAAAACGCTTGGAATTTAATATCACCCACCAATCACAGCCTAACCACAGTACGGTATGGAAAGCGTTACTTGTGACTCATCATAGTTTCTGGGCACATGGTCAATGGCTGTCGGTGCTGACCAGGTTGCGTCTCACAGCCTGCAGGAAGCTTCTTCACACCAAGTTGGCTCTTCCTCCCTTCCCCGAAGTGTTGCTTTCGCGCCGCGTCACTACATTGGGCGAAGAAGCTGTTAACCAACAGATACGGGAGTGGGGACTACAGGTGGGCTCTCCTTCGCAGTGGGTAATCCAATAAGCAGCTGAAATTAAAACGGGAACCGGATACAAAGACGTCAGATTGATAATGTCACCTGATTGAATTACTTCCAGAAACTCTCAGCTGACACTACCACGGTATTTACTCATCATAAGAAATGGTGGTAGCTGCCGGGGCGGCCCGGTGTCGATCCCTCTCTGCTGGGGGTTGATTTGCTGGCTAGATAAAAAGCCACTCATTTTCAACAGTAGCGAATGATTTTAACTTCACTGATGCAGAAATAAGACAGTTAATTGCCTGGAATTTGGTGCCGGCCGGCTAGCAAACCAGAAACCGAAATAAATTGGCTCCACATTGGAGCTCCCTGCCTAGACAGGCTTTGTGCGTTGTAGGTGCGGTAATCAGACAACCGGCGTTCGCACATACGATTGGGTTTCACAAATGTAGAGTGATCACAGGAAAATCACGCCTATTTTATTCTGCTGGCTCTGAAGAAACGACTCTACTCGGTGCCTCGAACGCCTTGTGATGAAGTGCAGGCAGTGCAGCCCCATACCTGCAGGCCACGATGAGCAAGTGAGCACTCGCTGCAAATTAGATTGTGATGGGTAATGTAGGACCAGCCTACGTTAGGGGGGGGGAAGAAGAGGAAATTAATACTGAGGATTCGTAGACACATCTCCAATGAAAGCAGCAACATGGGTTGAGGGTATTGAAGCCAGGTTTCAGCTTGGCTCCCGATCCCGTAGTTCCCGTTCTCCCGCTATTGGGGCCAATGGATAATGCCGGTATGACACCATGCCTGTTATATGCGGCCTCGTCAATCACCTACTCATCGGGAGGAAGTACTTTTCTGGTACGACCATGAGCAGCAGCCGCGATATCATCATGACAATTACGATGCATACTTATGCCTGAAAGGGTATTTGGAGACCGAGATCGCCAGCCCTGAGAGCAAGGGCAGTCCCTCCTTCCGATGACTTACAGCTCTCTGGGCCGTCACATTTTATCTTTTCGGTCAGAACCCTTGCCCCCGTCACCAGTCACGGAATGCTGTTTAAACCTGCAACCATATGCATTTGCAGTCACGGTGCATCACTCGCCGCTTTCTGGCGCATTCCCCGCCGGGAGCTTCAGGGCCTCTGGTCACGTTATTGGCCGCCGGGCATCCCTGCGGTCACACAACCCGTCGCCGTTGCATCGGCACCGGTGCCACCACAGACAAAAACATGTACCCGCCCCATGTGCGACTACCCCTAATGGTAATATAGGCGTTCCCTCATTTACCAAACGGAAGGAAAGCGCTAGAGCGTTTTAGACAGGATCAGGGGTTAATCTTGGCAGGGTCTGCCGGAGATTTACCCCTCGTGATGTTTTCTTCGGGGAAGCTCGAGGTGCATTTTTGCACTTTTTTGGAGTAGAATTGCACCTCTACATCCACAGCTGTGGAAATTATTGTTTGCTGAGAGAGAAAGTTTCGAGGGGGGAGCAGCATATATTGTTTTTACCGATGCGTTTTATCTAAAATGTTGGCTTGGATCTCGAGTTTATTAATTAATTAGATTTGTTTAGTTCTTTTTTGGTGGTCGTTTTATGCCTTTTTCCCTCCCGGTACCGGACGGTCGGGATGGGAATGCTCATCCCATCGGGTTACCAGCAGCTTGGCTGATGGGCTGCCCGTATTTCTACTGAACTCCAGCATCTGGTTAAGGCTTATCAGATGCGGATGCATCGATCTCGCGTCCATGATTCTGGGTCGGAAACTAGGCCGGTAACGGCTGCAGCCTCCAATCGATAAGCGGCAGGGCAGGGAATGCTTTTCTTACCAGCAATGCTTCTACCGAAACTCACGATGCACTGGCCGTGAAGGCGTCGTGGTATGTTTACTCTTCATGTTTGTTGGTTTTTAAAACATTAGCCGACCGGGGAATCGAGGGGGGTTCTGGCGTCCGGCTGCTGAATCCCACATGCTGCATTCGTTGGTGCAATGCGGTTGGTTAGTACGGTTTCTTCCATTATGCCTTTTCCTGAACCTCTGGCACAGTCAGCGATCTCGTGTCTTTGAAAAGGGCCCTCCGCTAATAATACTGTAACCGCTGGGCAAATGCCAGGGACCCCGCGATTTCACATCCAAAGTCAGATCCTAGCGATCTTGTCAGTCCGAACCGCATTTGCATCACATCTGGAGTCTTTTCGCAAAGTCTCTATTAATTTTTACGTTATACTGTAAGTTACATATTGGGAATCTATGTCTAGCTCGCGAGAAGTGCCTGGTGCTCAATTTCCGGCACGCGGTAACATGCCAGTAGGCGCTATCCTTCAGCAGCTCTTACACCTTCCTACCAATCTACCTACATAATCCACCGATCCACCACACTGCGCCTAAATCACTAATACCAGGAAGCTCAAAGCAGCCGGTGCCCCATCTCCAAGATCTAAGCAGCCCCGAACCGCTACTGCCCGTGCTGCACAATCACTAGTGGGCTGGCATACCTGTCTCTAATCGTTAGTATTATTGGTTTGCCGGTTCCCCTTGTTATAATCTGACCGGGATCACACAAGATCACACCATTCGATGCTAAAGTCATGCATTGTCACTCGTATTCGAAGACGACCGCTGTTGGAAATAGCCGCACTTGGTGTGGGAAATTCCCGCACTCTTCGGCCGCAGTGGCACGCGTATGCATCAGCGGGGGGACACGCAAGCCTTGAAGGGTTTTCCCCTATTTGTTTCCTTTCCTTCTTCTTTTTTCCTCGCTTTGGCCTTCCTTTCCGTTGGCTTTCTTTTCTACAGGCTCAGTGGGAGGAGTAACGAATCCCTTCACCGCCTAATACAAACTCCGTGTGTTCACTTGAGGCGATCTACTCTGCTGCGTAAAACCCTCCTCGCCTATCATTACCTCCGCTTCGACTATTTTCAACACCCGCCAAAGGAGGTGGGGATGAGGGGCACAGGTTCATGGAAATATGTGCAGTCCTGGGGAAGCTTTACACCTCCAATGTCACAATCATCCTGTGCTCGAATATTATTATTTTTTCCGTAGCGGCGGGCGCATTCTGTAAGTCAGACTGCTCAGTTGCTGGGGGGCCGGTAATGTTCTAACGCCGTTGAAATATCCGAGGTATCATAATAACTATCTTTGGAATCAACCATCTTTGGAATCTATGGCTTAGAACGGACTGGCAGTCACTGAGCAGTGACCTCGCATGTCTGGGAGTTCGTGGGAAAGGGTTTGCGGGGTCCAAGCCTGGGTCTAGGCGTAGCCTAGTTGGAGAACTAGGTGCTTAGTCCTACCTCTTCACTCTACTCCGCACGCAGACCAACCAATCCGGGAACGCGAGGAAGAGAGAGGAAGAAACAAAGAAAAAGTAAAGAGAATGGGAAACACCCCTCATGGGGTTTCCACCATTACCTTTTTTGCTTTATTTTCTGTTTCTGTGGGGG
>Ga0307507_10009161_pt1 | contig 13301 bp, 13 predicted proteins | sample 7_EM_MG_FD_207223 | JGI IMG/M metagenome (GOLD analysis project Ga0307507, IMG submission 207223) | Populus trichocarpa ectomycorrhiza microbial communities from riparian zone in the Pacific Northwest, United States - 7_EM | ecosystem: Host-associated > Plants > Roots > Unclassified | place...
CCCGAAGCCCCCAAGCCCACGAACCAAGTACTCGAGTACAGATATCACTTGGGGCATGGCGAAACCGAGCGGGTGACGAACACGGATCGATTACTAGTAATTTTTTGTAACCCTAGCCTTGACGAATCCACTTTTGTCCATAAAGTGCCCTTGTTCGCCACCCGCTCAGTTTTGCCATGTCCCTGGCGGTGACCATGATAACGATTATCCACTCACTCATGACAAATTCTCGCTCATGACAAATTAATTATTCCTCGTATCCTGGTCGAGGGTCGGTGCCCCGGCCGCCCTTTCCCTGCTGGACGGGCCATAATAACTAGGTTTCAATTCTTAACTTGCCCCCGCATTACAAGAACTATGATACAATTGTTTGGCCTGAGGGAGCCTAAAGCTCTCCACTCCGTTTTAAATAAATAAACAAGGCCCTATTCCGCTTATGATACCACTTTTTCAGCGTAGATTATCGCAGCAAAAACTTCTTTGTTTGGGCGAGTTTTTGGTTCGCTCACAGGCATTGTGAAAATTTAATAATTGTGTTTTTCTGATAATATACGGTATGATAATATGATAATTACAATATTATTATTTAGGAAATAGAGATGATCGCTTTTACTGACCTAATCAATTTTTTATTTTATCAAGCCCTTGTTTGGCATACCGCCGTATAAAAAAGCGCCACTCAATGGGCTTAAAAAGATCCATATCCAGACAGTGGCTACCACCCTGACTATTGTGATCAAAGGAGAGATCTAGTAGGAGGCCTGTAAGTTGTGCTATAATCAAAAAATGTGTGATGCTGCAATATTTCATCTGCAACAAAAATGCCATAAAAGTCAGAAAAGTGCCATCTTTCTTGCATGCCAAACAAGGCCTTGGGTAATGAAAAAATGTCATAAGAGTGAAAAAAACCACAATTCTTTTGGCCTGCCTGACAGGGCCTAAAATTAGATTTTTCTGGTATCATACTCGAGTATTATACGGAGAGCAATTATATCGAGGAAATATCGATGACCACTTTTACTGATCTGATGAACTTTTTTCCTTTTTTTTCTAAAAAAAAAACATAATAAAGTAACCTCTGCCTTTTAACCCTACACGTACAGTACGATGCAAGTGATAAGAAAACACTCTCTTTTTCCTAGATAGTTTTTTTTTTTTGGCAAGCTCGGCCGAACGCCTGTTTCTCAGATTTCACGGAAGCTTGTTTTCGAGTAAGGTGCTATTCCCGAGCCTTATTACGATATGCTTGTATTAGTACGTGCGAAAAAAGCAGGGCCTGAAATAGAAGCCGAAGAAAGGCAAATCCTTGGTCGGGAGCGTCAGAGGGAACAGATTTTGGAGGTGAGGAAGGTTGGTTTTCCTCACTTGCTGCGTCGTCTCCTGTTCTGGCTACGGTAGCCGATCGGTACGTTTGGCCGCTTATTTTATTTCGTGGGTATTATTTTCAGGAGGGGCGAGCGCGAGGCATGACAGTCATGTCATATCACTCGGCAGGGTTTGGGTGTTTTTTGTCCCGTGTTGCGTTGGTGTTGCTGCGGTGTTTGGAATGGAGGTTGGTATAGCAAATTGTTTGGCTAGTGTCGGAATGTCTCCGAACCACTTGTGAGTGAAGACTGGTATGGACTAAATATGGGATCGGGTGGCTGTGCTGTATTTGGATGTTGCCCTTTGTATTGCTGTTGTTGTGCAGATAGAGGGGGGGACGGCTGAATATGCGTTTAGAAGGTTGACTTTGGTTCTCATTTTTGGTTTTATTGGTCTTTTTTTTTTTTGAAAGTTTGCTTTCGCGATATGGTATATCGCCGTGGGTTTACTACTCTCATGTCCTCGTCCCCCATCCCATACCGTAGAAACTTCGGCAAAACGGACCATGTACTATGTGGTCGAAAATTCCCTGCTCTGGGGGAGGGGGTGAAAAAGATGTGGTAAGAGGCGAGCTGCTCGGCCCCCTGGGGGGCATGGGCGGCTCTGGTGACATAGCGCTTGGCCCAATTATCCGGGTTTCTATGGCACTTGGGGCACAGGTGAAAGCGTGTGCATTGAGATCCCGAAATGTCGACTCTTCACCATGGTGAGCTGGAATAGGGATAGCAAACTCGAGAGTCTGGCTGGAGTTAACTCTTGTGCGGTTACTCGCTTATAATAGCTCTACTTTCTTTTTTTAGCGCGAGTCTACATCGATCACTTAGGGGAATGGGAGGGCTAAGAGGCGTAAAAAGTGGGCGAGAAGGGGAAGCGAAAACTAGAGATGAAAGTCTAATCTGTGAGGAGGATCTTCTCAATACAATAGCACTCTACCCCCACCCCCGCAAAATCTAGGAATAAATGCTCATAAATACTGACTCGGCAACACTCGCAAATACTCGGGGAACTTGAAACAAGCACCCCCTACAATCCGTAGAGTGTTGGGACATTCCGGAAAAGAGCAGGCGAATGATGAGAATTGTTAGGAACTTGGAGTGTGTCGGGATTGCTTGTACGGGAGAATAGAGTCTCATCGAGGTTGATGAGAGGGGCGGAGGGGTGTGGAGGGCTCGCGGACATGATCGGATGGTTCATGTTTTCCTTTTGTTGTGGGATGATTCTAAGTGAGAATAAGGGCCGGTGGGATACTGAGGAGGTATTTAGAGGCACCGCTCATCTGGATATAATTCTATCTGCTGTCCTATTAGCTAGTTGAAGTTAACACGCGCTTGCTTGCGTACCTGATATTATTTTCTTACTCATCTTCTCTCCTTTTGTAGTTCAAACGCTAACACATGATTTCCTTTGACCAGTCATAGCAAAGGATGACTTCCGAGGCCAGGCTTGCTGAATGGGCCAGAGGGAGAAATAGGGCCGTAGGAAAGTGATATTACTCCTAGCGGTAGAAAAAGGCGTATAGTAAGGGGAGAAGGGTGGTGACCGGAGTAATGAGGATATCCACAGGGCGTTAGGGCAACGGCAGATAGTTATGTTTGAAGACGGCAGGGGGGCTTATGTCTCTCTAACCCTGGGTCGCCGTGGGGATTTTGGGGCGCAGGATTCCAGTAGCAATAGCTCGTCTACTCTTTTGCGCTTGTAGCTGGTAGTGTGGAGGGGTGGCGTAAGGCTGGACTTGCATGGTGTGTTGGGAGTAACATCTTTCCGTTCCTGTAGAAAGTTTGTTACTCCCTCATACCCATTCCGAGCAGCCCACATGAATGGTGTATTACCCACACAATCTCTCTTGTCGATATCACAGCCATTCGTCTCTATTAGCGCAGCCACGACCTCAACAATTCCAAAGAAGGATGCACAATGTAGCCCAGTGAACGAGGAAAAGCCCTTGATACCACTGAAATGATCAGGACCCAATACACTCTTCAAGAGCAATTTAATGGATATGTGGTCATCATAATCGTCGAATAACTTCAGTGCGAACATTTTGGCGCGGTCAGAGAGTTCTTTTTTCGCGTGGGTTCCCCAGTGCACTGAAGAGTATCCGAGAAAGGGCGCTTGTACAGGGTCGAGGAGGTCACTGGTCGGGAGGCCCTTAAACCGCTGAAAATTCAGGTAGGTCAGGCAAGTTTCGGCGATTGTCGAGTGAGCTCTATCGAATAGGTCAGGACGAGTCGAAAGGTATTCCTGGAGGGTTGGATGAATCAAGCGGACAGTAGAGGTCTCCTCATCCACCACAAGAAGTCCTTGACAACAGTTTAACAATGTCCCCATCGAGGGAGCATTTTCGAGGTCGAGATCTGCTGACCCTATTTCGACTGCAAGGGCATGACAAAGTTCATCTACTCTCAGTGGCCGCTCCGAATGCAAAACCCACATGAGTGCGGCCATCCCAATTTCTTCTTTAATCTTGCTTTCCTCTTTGTTCTTGCCTTGTGCCTTTAGCCGGCTCAACATTCTATCATAGGCGCACCTCAAGGCATTTACCATTTCCTCAAGCTTATCTCGCCTGGCGGAGATCTTCTGTTCTCTTAAAATTGCCTCTATTATCGGAGACACTAGTAAAAATCTACACATGCATCTGTTAGCTGATTACCAAGGTGGGCTTCCCAGTGTCTTTTCTCTTACGTACATTCCCGAAACCATATCAGGGACTCTAGCTAGGATATCTTTCCTTAGACCAGCATTCATTGCGTCTTTATTGGTGTCCTCCTCCAGTTTAGCAAGGATATATGTGACGATATCGCCTTTGTTGGGTTTTATTTCCATGAACATCGCTGCCTCAGCAAGAAGACTCTGAACCTCACCCCGGATATATGACCTTCCAGTCAGGAATAGCCGGACGCCTGGAGACTTCTCGAGAATTTCTCGTAACGATTTAAGAACCACCTGCCGATGTTCTGCCACACATTCATCCAGAGCATCAACACATATGAATGTGCGCTGTGAGGCGGAGACGGTTTGGAGCATCGTTTTGATTTCGGAAAGCCGTGGCCTCCGGCCACCTGCGACCCTTTTATGCTTGTAATATTCCTCGATTACCTCTGGTGGAATCTCTGCTAATCCGCTAACTATCTGTTTAAGCAGGGAGCCTAGCATGTCTGTTGGGGACTGCTCCTCCCTTGTAGCGAAGTCGAAGTAGAAGCATGCGACAATCGCGTTTTGACTGCTGAACTGATCGCTCAAGGTATCTATGACTAGGGAGCTAACATCACGAGTTATTAGCAATACTGTTCTCAGTTCCTTGGAGGTCGTTTCTCTTACGTGATGCAGGTCTTTCCGGCCCCCGGATCACCGTAGCCAAATAAGGTCGCATTGTTGGATTCATCTTGGTGAGAAGCATCGGCCCAGCTTCGAAATACCTCCGTACGTAAGAGCCAATCTCCCACATTGGGAACTCGGCACGATTGAACTTCTTTGTCTCGTATCCACTGTTCGAGTGGAGATAGCCATTCTAGGATTTCGGACCCCCCGTCCGACAGGTGGAAATTGTAATGGTTAAAAGAGCTTACATTGTTAGAGAGAGACATCTTCTGTTTTTTCCTGAGGGATAACTTAGAAGATAGGCTCTGGAGCACCGGCAGAGTAAGTCGATAGAACTACTTGTATGGGGGGAAAGCGGGGCAATCCCTCAGCCTCGAATCTTGTGGGGCCAGCGCCCACAGCAACCTTGCCGTACCGGTGCCGAAAACACAATCCCGCCAATACCTGACTTAAATTAAAATTCAGCAGAGTCCTATTCGGAAGGCCGAGCCTAACCAGCCAACCCTTCACACGATCTACCAGCCACATACCTTCTCGGCGATTCAGTTCCCCCTTCGGGCAACCCGGAAAATCTCCTCTCTGGGAACGATTCAGCAAGGAAAAACCATCGCAACATTTACCAGCACTCAGAGTCTCTAGAGACTTAGGGGAATTAAACACTACAGGACACCATCTCCTGTGCTTAAAGTCAGTCGAGACGTTGCAGCAGAATATTGCGAAATACACAAAACCATTGGCTAGCACCCTGCTGCTTTCGCACTAACACACATCATTCGGCCCCGGAGCTTGTTGTTGGAAGACACTGGACCCACCAAATACGTAGGCAGGTGTGTCGTCGACGAAATTCTGCTCCATCGTGTACCTTATCTCAGGCTATCTCCGCCAAGAGAGGAATCAGTGTATTCCTTTCAGGTCCTGCTAAAGGATTTTGCATAGCTAAAGTGCTGAATCAAAACGTCTGGTCCGATCGCCTCTTTACACAAGAAATGTCCATTTTCGCCCCCACTCCGGGATCACCAACGCCCATCCGAATCTGCCCAAGTTTCACTGCACACTACCAAAACCCATAGACGTAAAACGCCCTATGGGCTCTTAAAACTATAATGTCGTAAAGAAAACATTGGTTAGAAGAGAGGTGTACGAGTGCTAGGCGCCTTTTTACATGGGGCCCCATGCAATATTTCAAGTCACTTTCACACCAATTGATACGGTTGTAATAAGCTAAATTATGCTTTATTTTATGTGTGCCCTTTGGCTTGTTGAGCATGAAGTGTTTTTCTAGCTGATTTCAAAGTCCCGATTGTCCTCAACGAGGAATGTCCGCCCTTCCCCATATTTAGTGTCAAAACTGTCTATGGCCAAAACTTCGAAGCTGGTATGATACTTTAGAAAACAAGGTATAATAGAGTAAAGATAGGCACCACAATAACCCAACCCGTGCAAAAATTAAACCATTGATTTAACATAGGAAGATTTGAGACCCACCTTGAGGGCGGAGGGTTAACCACTCTTAGCTACTTGCCTTTCTACAAGTGTGATCTTAATGTCACGAACTCTCTTCCTCTGCTATCCCATAGGCCTCGCTGTGCCGGATGGGGTCTCGAAATTTGGCCATTTGGGATAACGAAGTATAATCGTATCCTGCCTTATGTGGCTATTTAAAAAGTCTTTGGACGCTTTGCATTTATTAGTATCTATCTTGACACAAAAGCATTCGGAGACTTTTAAATTGCCAAGCACTCGAGTACAGCCTCTGCCGCACAATCTGGCGAAACTCGTTTCCAGGCTAAGAGGTCAAAAGAAAGTGTGGCGAAATACACGAGCTCCTTTGAGTAGAGAGTAGCCTGTAGGGTAGTATTTTCACAAATAATATTTACCCTAGGCGTCGCTCTCGCGACATTTGTCCTCCATTTCAAGGAGACAACTAACCGAGAATGGTTACTTTACGAGAAATCCTAAATCACACCTTATTCTGACCTCTTAGCGCAAACATGGGTATCACCAGATTATGCGGTATTTGCCACCTAGTATCCGCTGTTCACGATGTGGTAGAGTACAGTATAATTCGAATGGTAACCTGCCTATAAACCAAACATGCTTATCAAAGAATACAGTACAGCTGATGTCATCGCTAGCTACCCGAAGAAATTGAGTATGAGGGGTGCTTCTAGTACCAGTATCCAGCTATCTTTAAGCAGTTTACAGTACAGTTGCGTCCCGCTATCACTGGTGGCCAAATTCCACGGATTTCATCCGGGACAACGGGTCCCAGAACAACTGAGAGACGGAGAGTATTATTTAAAGAAAAATAAAGAAGGTTTATTCCCATTCTCTCGAGAAGCTTTATCTCAACAAAGGTCCGTGCTCAGTATTGACACCTCGTGTTGTCCGTCCGTTTGGCAGGCACATATATCGCGTGTTCTTCGTCCTCTTCGACGGGCTTGGAATGATGGGTGGCTGTCCATAGGGGTGCTGAGGGCAATCATCAAGAAGTGCAAAGTCTGCCAACTTCATCTGAGAATATTGTGCCCCAAGGCAGCAAACTTGGTATTTCTGCAAAGCTATTAACCAGGCCTCCTTTGTTGAATTTGCTGCAGGCATTATAGGGACTAAATGAACAAAAGGTGACTTAGTACTAGTAACCAGAATTATTAATATCTACTGTCGTCTACTATATATGCTGTAGACTCCCTCCTCTCTTTATCATCCTTCCTATCCTTCAGGGTTGGTAAGGTCTCTCCTTACACTAATTGTTTTTTTACAGTGTGTACCCGGGGTGAGAATAAGTGTCCGGAACCGCCCGCCGACGGCCAGACAACTACAGGCCGAACACCGGAATAAAACCACAATACCTTCCTTCCGAGCGTATTTAGACCTCCTCTGCTGCCAGAAACCCCTTTGTCATTTTTTTAGTATCTTCAGGGTCGTCTTTTGTTTTGCTGAGTTGGTAGTTGGTAGTTGGCTGTTGCCGCTCCCGGACATTTAATCCCACCCCAAGTATTTCTGGCCATCTTTCCTCTTTTGGTATAGTTATTCAGGCTGTTATGATAGCATCTAGCTCAATCTAGCTTTCTATGGGGACCGGGGAGGATTCTCTGAATGTCCTCCAAATCCGAAACCTCGGTTGTTCCGGTTTACCGAGTGATATTCTATGACAATCCGGAGGCGCAGGAGAGATTTTGTACGACGCAGCGGGGTGTCCGGTTCTGTGTGATCCGGGATAGTAGGTGCGACTGTAAGCATGCGAGTTGATGAAACGGAACTAGGAACCCTGTAAAGACTTGAATTGCACAACTAATTATCAATTATTGATCACCTTGATAATCCTAAACTTACTCGATGTGTCCATAGAAACCGGAGAACCTAACTCTTTTCTCAATAGAGTTTTGTATGAGATCAGTAGAAATAGTTGCACAATTCCTACTAACACCCTAATACATTTAGGGCCTGTTTGGCGGGAACGGAAGGCGGGTCAACTGTTCAGTTTCGCAACAGTTTCGCATATAAAAATGGTTGTCCTTCCGTTTGAAACGGTCAGAAACGGTCACTTTGTATGGGGGAACGGAACGGAACCGTTCCAACCAAACAGGCTCTTAAAGGCTGCCGGTAGCAAATGCTTTCCCCTGGATCATACCATCTTGTTGGGGGGCTGTGGGGTAAAAATTAGGTTTAGAGGATTTGTTGTTGATACCCGCATTTTTATATGCATGATATCTTGGTTGTATTTAGCATTAGGCAGGGTTTTCATGCCGTGGGGAGTGCCCATAGGTGAAAAGCTTCCACCGGACTGCTTTTTCCTCCGGCTGCCTCGTGAGGGTGTAAGAGAGCAGTGAGGAAGGCCTAGAGAAGAAGAACATCATTGATTGATCGACGGCGGAATATTGACATCAGAAGGCCCACTCACGTGAACGCAACTTACGATGAGAATTGATTTGTTTTCTTTCTTCTTTTGCCCTTTCTTTCTTGTACGGCCCTATGTGGGCTTCTGCAAACCCGATTCTAGGAATCTGCTTTCCCATTTCGCTTGCCAAATACTTGAACCTCATTGGCAGACTTGGTCTTTTATCTTCTCATACTTGTTTAAGATAAGGAGTCGAATTGTTACTTTTTAGAGTACTCTAGAGGGCCTTGTTTGTTCGTGTTGCCAGATGAAGCTACTTCTGAAAACAAACTAGCAGCTAAAGGACAAAAAGTAAAAATTCCGGTGAGGGTGGAACTAGTCTATCATAGCTTGCCCATGTATGCTCTACAATATTTTTCAGCATCGCGCTAGGTAAAGGATAAAAAGGTTACAAGCACCAGACTTTTTTTTTTGCTTAAAACTATTTTTATAGTACTTACGCTTAAAATAAGGCAACAAGGCAACCATATGGGGTAAATAGTACAATCTCTGTTATGAATATCTTAACACAGCAAATGCGAAAGAAAAAAACCGGTTATTCCTTCCCTCGTCCCTCTCCTTGCTACCGCGCAGACGACAATTCTTGATTTTGGGGTCATTGTTGACTTCAGGGTTGGTGTTCGCAAGCTAATGTTGTGGTTGTTTTAGTCTGGGTTCGTTGTCATACACTTATGTACTATCGCTTATTTTAAGCGCAAACACATAGAGTAGATAATCCTAAGGATTTCTGCTTTATCCACTATTCTGCTTGGTACCCAGAGCTGTATCATTCACTTTACTCGCGGTGTCTCGGCAATTATTAGCTCAACTCCGATTGGTGGCCACGAAACTCCCGCTCCACCGCAGACCCGCCTTTAGGCGCCTTACATTACATTATCGTGCCGCCGGCTTTGCGCGCTTGCGGCTTGTAGTGTAAGTGGATCTGCTCGGTATGTCGGGGGTGACATCTTTCCGTTTTCGTGGTAGACTATCTACTCCCTTACGTCCTGCCTCAGTAGCGCCCGAAAATGTCTGGCTCTCGGCGTCTGGGTTGTGAGGGTTGACGTCATCCCGGTATAGTAGCTGCTTCACTACTCCCCGATAGCCTCTCCGAGTAGCCCGCGAAAGCAGTGTCTGGGCCTCCGTGCCTGGCTGGTTAGGGTTGACCTCCTCCCGGCATAGTGGCAGCTTCACTACTCCCTCGTGGCCGTTCCTAGCGGCCAACAAAAGCGGTGTCTGACCCTCTATGTCTGGCTCGCTAGGGTTGACATCATCTCGATATAGTAGCAGCTTCACTACTTCCTCGTTGCCGTTCCGGGCAGCCATCATGAGTGGTGTTCGGCCATCAAAATCTGCTCGGCCAGGGTGGACATCATCCCGTCTTAACAAAAGCTTCACCACCCCCTTATGTCCGCCCTCAGCGGCCCATATGAGTGGCGTTTGCCCCCGATTGTCTGGCTTGTCAGGGCTGACATCATCTCGCCCTAACAGAAGTTCCACCACTCCCTTATGCCCATTCTTGGCAGCCCATATGAGCGGTGTATTACCTACGCAATCATCTTGGTTGATATCACAGCCATCCATCTCGACCAACGCGGCCACAACCTCAACAATTCCAAAGAAGGATGCACAGTGGAGCCCGGTGAACGAGGGAAAATCTTCGTTATCATTGAAGCGATCGAGATTCAATGTGTGCTTCAAGAGCAATTTAACCGATATGTGGTTGTCATAATCATCAAATAGCTTCAGCGCAAGCGATTTAGCGCAGTCAGAGAGTTCCTTTTTCGCGTGGGTTCCCCAGTGTACTGAGGAGTATTCAAGAAAGGGTGGTGGTATGGGGTGGGGGAGGTCACTGGCTGGGAAGCTCTTGAACCGCTGAAAATTCAGATAGGTCAAGCAAGTTTCGGCGATCGTCGAGTGAGCTCTATTGAATAGCTTGGGACAGGTTGAAAGGTGTTCTTGGAGGGTTGAATGAATCAAGCGGACGGTAGAAGCCTCCCTGTCCACCACAAGAAGCCCTTGGCAACAGTTTAACAATGCCCTTATTGAAGGAACATTTTCGGGATCAAGATCTGCTGATCCTATTTCGACCGCAAGCGCATGACAAAGTTCATCCACTCTCAGCGGCCGCTCCGAATGCGAGACCCACATGAGAGCGGCCATCCCAATTTTCTCTTTAGACTCATCCTGCGCCTTCACCCGGCCCAGCATCTTGCCGTACACGCCCCCCAAACTATTCATCATTGTTTTAAGCCTATCTCGCCTAGCGGAGATCTTCTGTTCTCTTAAAATTGTCTCCATTATCAGAGACACCAGGAACCTAGACACGCATCCGTTAGCGGATCACTGAGGTGAGCTTCCCACGCCTTTGCTCTTACGTACATTTCTGAAACTATTGCGGGAACTTTCGCTAGAATATCTGTCCTTAGACCAGCATTCATTGCGTCTTTATTGGTGTCCTCCTCCAGTTTAGCAAGGATATATGTGACGATATCACCTTTGTTGGGTTTTATTTCCATGAGCATCGCTACCTCAGCAAGAATACTCTGAACCTCATCCCGGATATACGATCTTCCAGTCAGGAATAACCGGACGCCCGGCGACTTCTCGGGAATTTCTCGTAACGATTTAAGAACCACCTGCCGATGTTCTGCCACACATTCATCCAGAGCGTCAACACATATGAATGTGTGCTGTGAGGTGGAGACGGTTTGGAGCATTGCTTGGATTTCGGAAAGCCGTGGCCTCCGGCCACCTGTGACCCTTTCATGCTTGTAATACGCCTCGACTACCCCTCCTGGAGTCTCTGCTAATCCACTAACTATCTGTTTGAGCAGGGAGCCTAGCATGTCTGCTGGAGACTGCTCCTTCCGGGCAGCGAAGTCGAAGTAGAAGCAGGCGACGATGGCGTTCTGATCGCTGACCCGATCACCCAAGGCATCTACCACCAGGGAACTAACATCATGGCCTGTTAGCCATACTATTCTTACTAGCTTTTCTTCTTGGGGGTCGCTTCTCTTACGTGATGCAGGTCTTTCCAACCCCCGGATCGCCGTAACAAAATAAGGTCGCATCACGGGATCTATCTTGGTGAGAAACATCAGACCAGCTTCGAAATACCTCCGTATCTAGGAGCCAGTCTCCCACATTGGGAACCCGGCACGACTGGACTTCTTTGTGTCGTATCCGTGGCTCAAGTGAAGATAGCCATGCTAGAATTTCAGACCTCTCGTCGGCTATAGTGTAGCTATTCCACGCATCGGCAGAAGAGTTAGTGCTATTAAAATAGTTGCAACGTCTAGACATTTCCTTTATTTGCCAGCCTGGAGCGTAGAGAATAGGTTTCGATCCTTCACAAAATTGGTAGGCACAGGAAAAGTGGGGCAAACTTGAATAACCCTTTTCAAGCCGGGGCTGATCGGCGATATGTGACAGATATTAGCCTCCTCCTCCCTTCCCCCCCCCCCCCCAGAGCCTCAGAATTTTGGTTGCCTCCGGCGCTGGGGAATATTAAGACGTGCAACTCTAGGTTCCGCTTACAGTACTGTATGTAGCAATCTAAGCTCCCCAGTTAGCGCCAAGACCCTGCCGCAGGAACTCCGGCAGCGATCTCAGTTTCAATGAAGCCAATAATTTCTTTTTTTTTTACCTGCATCCAATAGCAGCCGGCCTCACGACATCCGAAGACAGACTCGGGTGGGGGGTCGGTCTGTGAAGTAATTGGCTAAATCACTACCGTTACTCCTTTGATGAAAAACCAAAGGGAGCTGCATATCCCGAATGACCATTCATTGGGAAAGAAAGCTCGAGGACTACCGGTAGTCTACTCGCCGGAAAAAACAGTCTGTCCCTGACCTTTTACTGTTACCACTCGAGTATTAAAGTTACGGTAGTCTATGCCAGGAAGCCACCTGTTGCCATGAGCGAAGCGCAGTGCTGAACTGCCCTCCTAGCGTTTAGGAAAAGGTTGGGAACAGCTTTTTTTTTCCGGCGAGTACCCATAAGTCGAGTGCACTTCTAAAACGGGTAGGGCACCAGCGCGGAAACTAGCACAAATTAGGAAACTTGAGTGATTTCTCATGATCACAATGGGCGAGGGCGCACTCGGCAACTTTCTTCCTTCTGATAGACTACCATACCTGGGCGCAAATTAAAGATCCGGTACGGCAAGGCAATTGGATGAGGTGTGCCGAATGGGAATAGGTGTGCTGAATAAAAAAAATAGGAGGAAAAAAAAGATGTGGTCCCGGGAAAAATAAGAAAGGAGAAGTTATGTCTTAGCCACAGTCTCGTAATTTCGATAGCTCATCCCTTCGTCTGTACCGAATTTCACTCACTTTTAGCTTTGAACTAATAGGACGCTTGGCACATGAAAGGTAACGATAGACAACACACCAAGATAATTGAAAAGTACTCGTACTTTACCATAGTCGGGAGCAAATCTACGTAGATAACCTAGTCTCCATCATGGCCATGCTGAGCAGTACTCATTTAGCACTATTCTGAGCACTACACTGCTTCTGAATTATGAAGTTTTTTGTATCATGATGGCCCAAATAGGCTGGGGTTCGAGATTTTCAAACGCCGGTACCACCCTTCATGTTCGTCATATGATATTTACATCATAGTTGTCACAATTATTCCTAACTTTGCTCTCTTCAGCTACTTCACCACCGATCGCTTCCACTACCAGCTGGACCCGCACTTAGTGCCAGTGCTTGAATACAGTTTAAGGGAT
>Ga0307507_10009162_pt1 | contig 13300 bp, 8 predicted proteins | sample 7_EM_MG_FD_207223 | JGI IMG/M metagenome (GOLD analysis project Ga0307507, IMG submission 207223) | Populus trichocarpa ectomycorrhiza microbial communities from riparian zone in the Pacific Northwest, United States - 7_EM | ecosystem: Host-associated > Plants > Roots > Unclassified | place...
AATCAGGCCACCTTCGTCCGGGCAGGCCTTTCGTCCGGGCTGCCCGCCCTGATCGTGCTGTGGGTTCGTGAGATGGAGGCGATCTCTACGCGGACGCCCATGCCTTGGAGTGCGGTGGCCGTGTGCAGCAAAGACACCTTGGCGAAAGCGAACAGGGACTGCGATGTCAGCGGCACCCCATCCTTGAGCATGATGGCGTAGACCACGGTCGGGGAGCTGAGCGCCGGGTCCAATGGGTGACCGGGTGCCAAGCGGTCGAGCTTGGCGAGGAGCTTCCCCCTGGCCTCGCGGTCGTAGCGCAGCGTCTCGAAGGCGACCCTGCCCTGTGCGAAGAGGTGGTTGAGTTCCGCCGTCTTGTCCGCCTTCTTGACACAGATGAACTGCCCGTCCGGCCCGAGCGCGTCGGCGATCTCCAGGCCGCCGCCGCGCAGGCGCTTCGTGTGGATGGTTTTCTTGTCGAGCAGCACGTAGCCGTCCTGACCGGCGATCTCCTTGTTGTACCAGTCTTCGTCGTGCCCAGTGGCCTTCGTCCACGGCGGAAGGTCGACACTGACGGGCTGCGCCAGAAGCTCGGCGAACCGCTGCTCGATGACGTTGAGGTAGTTGGCGCCGATCTCGTACCAGCGGCCTTGCCAGTAGAAGTAGTGGACGACGTCGTCGGACACCTCGGCGGTGAGCCAGTGGTCCGCGGGCACCTTGCGGCTGAGGCGATCGGCCCCGTCCGTGCCGGCGAACATCTCGATACGTCCCTTGCGAAGGGTCCGCAGCCGGTCGTTGTCCGGTAGGTGCCGAACGGCTGCGACGAGATCGTCGACGTCCAGTTCGGTCGGTTGTCCGACGTTCCCGGCGATCGAGACCCTGAACGACTCGGCGAACTCGTACCGGTCACGGCACTCGCTCGGCACGGCGAGCCCGACGCGGTTCTGGTCGGCTTCGCCGAGCATGACATCGAGGCACCCGTCCAAGTCCTGCGCCTTCTCGGACTTCGGGTCCAGCGGGCGCACCTGGGCGATGAACTCGAACTCCGGCAGCGGGGTCGGGCGAGCGCACACCTCCTCGATCTGCCGCAAGTCGTGCAGGAGCGACTCTGGTGTGCTGCCGACGTGCATCTTGATCGAGCGGTCGCTACCGGTGATGTGCGCTGCTCGCTTGCCGTCCCTGGTGAAGGTGAGGGGGACACCGATGATCTTCCCGGAGATCTGGCTGACGATCTCGCCGAACTGCTCGATGCCGAAGCCTCGGATGTGCTCCCCGGCGGTCGCGAAGTTCTCGTCCATTCGACCTCGGGCGTCCATGAGTTGGCGACGGACCTTGGTAACGCTCTCCTCGCTCAGGCAGCGGACGGCGAACTCGATGCCGAAGCCCGGATCGATCCGCTCTGGGTCGATCATCAGGTGGCCCATGCCGTAGGTCAGGGCATACGTGGCCGCGTCGGTCCGCACGACGATCAGGCCAAGGGCTGTCTGGTTCGCCTCGGTCACGGTGTTGCCGGACAGGATGCTCAGCACCTCGCACCAGTCGGCGGGTCCGGGCGCGATGGTGCCGGAGACGAGCAGACCGCGAAGCCCGTCCTTGTCGACCGCGTGCGTTGCGAAGCCGGCACGGTCGAGGTACTTCGCCAGGACGTATGCGCGGAGGTCCTCGTCGCTGCCCTGTTTGGTGTCGCGCAGCCGATAGACCGAGGTCTTGCGGGTCGGCGGGAACTTCAGGCGGCCATCGGGGCGTGAATTGGGCGTGGCAGGTTTGGGCATCGTGATCCTTGAGGAGGGTGAGGAGGTTCTCGGGACTCGGTGACACGGCGCGGTGTGAGGTCGTGCCCTTGGTGTCACTCGTTCGTGGTGACACCGACCGTAGGTCAACTCGTGAACGTGGTCAACTCATGGCAACTACGTACACAGTTTGTGAACGTTGTCACCAGTATTCACGCCGCCTTGTTCTGGGTGCGACCTCCTTGTACGGTTACCTGAGTGATCACCGACCAAGGCGATGCGATGACGGCCGCCGCGATTGCCCGGCTGGCGGGTGTCGGACGTGCTGCCGTGTCCAACTGGCGGGCCCGCTACCCGGACTTCCCCCACCCGATCAGCGAGACCGGAAAGGGCACGCTGTTCTCGCGAGCCAAAGTCATGGCGTGGCTGGTCGCCACGGGCAAGGCCGACCAGCTCGCGACAGCGGGCCAGACCACGACCGGAACCCAGGCGCTCGGCCGCATGGCCGCGCCGCTCACCAGGGGTGGCGGTGAATTGCCTGATGCCATGTGGTGGAACCCGAGCGAAGTCGGGTTCGCCGATCTGTCTCAAGATCAACTATTGGCCAGGGTGATGGTCTCGTTGCTCCCGGACTGGGAGGATCAGCCCGAGCCGGAGGACCAGCCCGAATCAGAAGACCAGCCCGAATCGGATGTGCTCTCACTGCTCGATCCCTACTGCCGTGACGGCAGCGTGCTCATGGCCGCTGCGGACAGGTTCGGGAGTCGCGTTCACCTCGTCGGTCAGGCCGTCGCCGAGTCGGATGCCGATGAGGCCGCACTCAAGCTGCGCGGTTACCCGCAGAGCCTTTCCTATGAGCCAGTCCACGTCGGTGATTCCTTGCTCGACAACCAGCTTGGTGACTACCTGGGGGCTGCGGCTGCTGTGGTGTGCAGGCCGCCTCTCGACGCGCCGAAATGGCAGGCGGACGAGTTGGCCGGTGATCCCCGGTGGGTTTTCGGTGTTCCGGAACCTCGGGACGGCGAGCTGGCCTGGGTGCAGCATTGCTACGCGTACTTGCGTCGCGGCGGAGTTGCTGTGGTCGCGATGCCCCCAAGGGTGGCTGTTCAACCGTCCGGGCAGCCGATTCGCGCCGCGCTCGTGAAATCAGGAGCGCTGAGTGTTGTGGTCGCGTTGCCGAAAGCCTTAGGGACTCTGCCGGACACGGGGGTTCACCTCTGGGTTCTGCGTCGCGAGCGTGGTACGTGTTCGGCCGAAGTGCGCATGATCGACTTGTCCGAGGTGAACGCGGCGGACGTCCCTCATGACTCCGAGACTTGGCAGCCGCTGTTCGAAAACGCAGATCCGACGGTCGCCCGTGCGGTTCCACGGGGTGACGTGCTCGATAGCGGCTGCGAACTGCTGCCTTCCCGATATGTGACCGTGCGTTCCGAGGTCACGGTCGACGACCTCGCCCATGTCACCGACCGCTTGCGGGTGCTCTACACCCAGGCAGCAGAGGCGTTCCCGAAGTTCACCGCAGGCGGTGCCTCCCTCTGGAACACCTCGGTGACCCTTGCCGAGTTGGAGCGAAGCGGCGCACTGACGATCCGCTCTAGGGACACCACTCCACGCCAAGGCGATCTGCTGGTGCGGACCCTCGGGCGGCCGCCTGTCGTCGCCACGGGCACACCCACTGACGACTCGGGAATCGCTCAAGTCGTGGAGTTGGACTCCACTCGTCTGGACCCGCATTTCATTGCCGTGTTCCTGCGGGTCGACGCAGCCTCGCTACCGGTCGCGAACACGCTTGGCGCGCTCAGCCGCGACGACCTCCGCCGCTGCCGCGTGCCCCGCATATCTTTGGCCGACCAGCGTCGATACGGTGACGCCTTTCGCCGTTTGGGTGAACTGGACGCCATGCTCGGCGCGTTGGCGAAGGTGAGTGCGAGCGTGATCGCGCAGACCGTGCACGGTCTGACCGTTGGCTCGCTGATGCCGGACACATCGAAGACCACGAACAACGACAATTCCGCCATGATCGAAAGTGAGACGAGCCAGCCGTGATCTCTGGACCCACCCACGCGAAGATGACGAACGACATCTGGTCGGTAGCCGATCTGCTGCGCGGCGATTACAAGCGCCACGAGTACGGCCAGGTGATCCTGCCTTTCACCCTGTTGCGCCGACTCGACGCCGTCATGCACCCCACGCGTAAAGCGGTCCGTGACCGAGACGCTGCGCTAGACGTGCAGAACAAGCAACGGCTGCTGGAGATAGCGGCGAAGCTGCCGTTCTACAACACGTCCGAACAGGATTTCGCCACGATCGCCGCCGACGCGACCAACGTGGCCAAGAACCTGCGGGACTACATCAACGGTTTCAGCGCGAACGTGCGGCAGATTCTCAGCCGCTTCGACCTGGACAACCAGATCACCAGGCTCGCCGGCGCGAAGATCCTCTACCAGGTCACCGGCAAGTTCGCCGCGATGCGTGATCTCGACAAGCTCACCAACCACGACATGGGTTACGTCTTCGAGCACCTGATCCGCAAGTTCGCCGAGGACTCCAACGAGACAGCCGGTGAGCACTTCACCCCGCGTGAAGTCATCGAACTCATGGTAAACCTGCTGATCGCCCCCGACGCGGACACGGTGGCAGGCCCAGGCCAGGTCATCAACATCCTCGACCCGGCCTGCGGCACGGGCGGGATGCTGACCGCGGCTGAGGACCGCATCAAGTCGATCAACCCCAAGACTGAGGTGTACCTGTTCGGCCAGGAGTTGAACGCCGAGTCGTGGGCTGTCTGCCAGTCGGACATGCTCATGAGCAACCACCTCGGTGACATCCACTTCGGCAACTCCTTCAGCGACGACGGCTTCGGCGACCGCAAGTTCGACTACATGCTGGCCAACCCGCCGTTCGGCGTGGAGTGGAAGAAGGTCAAGGACGCAGTCGAGGACGAAGCCGAACTCGGCCACGCGGGCCGCTTCGGGGCGGGGCTGCCGAGGATCAACGACGGCTCGTTCTTGTTCCTCCAGCACATGATCTCGAAGATGGAACCGGTCGAGGGCAAGGGCGCGCGGCTGGCGATCGTCTTCAACGGCTCCCCGTTGTTCACCGGAGCAGCCGAATCCGGCGAGTCCAAGATTCGCCAGTGGATCTTGGAGAACGACCTCCTGGAGGGCATCGTCGCCCTGCCGGATCAGTTGTTCTACAACACCGGTATCTCCACGTACTTCTGGATCCTGTCCAACCGCAAGGTCGAAGGGTTGCGGCGCAAGGTGATCCTGCTCGACGCGCGCGACCAGTGGGAGAAGATGCGCAAGTCCCTCGGCGACAAGCGCAAGCGCGTCAATGACGAGCAGATCAAACACATCACCACGCTCTACGTCGACGCGTTGACCGTGGCGGCAGACCCAGAGCACCCCGACCACGCCAAGGTGAAGATCTTCGGCACCCGTGACTTCGGCTACCACCGCATCACCGTCGAACGTCCGCTCAAGCTCCGCTTCGAGATCACCGAGGACACCCTCACCGCACTGGAGACCGCGAAGGGCCTCGCGAAGTGGGATGGCCGGGATGCTTTGGTCGAAGCGCTGCGAGGGCTTGCTGGAACGGTGTGGTGGGCGAAGAAGGAAGCCGCGAACATCCTGCACAAGACCGCAGTGGAGGGCGGCGCGCTGTGGCCGAGCGCGGCCGCACTGCACAAGGCGTTCTGGGGCGCGATCTCGGTGGCCGACCCTGAGGGTGAGGTGCAGAAGACCAAGGACGGGACGGTGCTCCCCGACCCCGACCTCCGCGATTTCGAGAACATCCCGCTGGACGAGGACATCGACGCCTACTTCGCCCGCGAGGTCATCCCGCACGTTCCGGACGCCTGGATCGACTACGACAAGACGAAGGTCGGCTACGAGATCCCCTTTACTCGCCACTTCTACGTCTATACCCCACCGCGACCGCTCGCGGAGATCGATGCAGAACTTCGTGAGCTTGAGGCGCAGATCCAAAAGCTACTGGGCGAGGTCATGCGATGAGTGAAGTAGCGTGGTCGAAAGTCAGAAGTCGCTTTGCTTTTCATCAGCGCGATGTTCGCGGTGTCAACGCTCCCCTTGCATCCGCGACGAAAGAAGGAGTGCTACTTCGCGACGATATGGACGTAGCCGTCTGGAATCCAAGCTCTGATGTGTCCAACTATAAGCTGGTCGAGCGTGATGACTTTGTTATCGGCCTCCGCTCCTTTCAGCATGGAATCTCGCATTCCAAGGTTCGCGGAATCGTAAGCCCGGCTTATACGGTTCTGAGGGGAGCGGAATCCATAAATCCAAATTTCTTCAAGTATTACTTCAGGTCGAGTGTTTTTATTTCGCGGCTGGCGAATCTAACTCAAGGTATTCGCCAAGGTCAGGCGATCGATATTGAAGCCTTTTCGAATCTCGAGATTCCGATTCCTTCGCTTTCGGAACAAAATCGTATCGCCGCCTTTCTTGACGCCGAGACCTCTCGGATTGACAGCTTGGTGGATTCTCAATTGCGGACGCTCAGAACGCTCGAAGAACGTGTTGATAGTCAGATCCTTGAGCTCATCGGTAAAAGTAGACTTGTCGACCCATTTGGTAAGGTGTCGATACCTCTGCGACGAATGCTTAGGAAGCTTAATCGTCCGACTTTGCGCACAGGTGAGGTTATTACGGCGTTTCGTGACGGTCAAGTTACGTCGCGTAGGATTCGACGCAGCGAGGGCTACACGCTGACCGTCAGTGCTGAGCCTCAAGGTCAGGGTGTCCTGGTGGGTGACGTAGTTATCCACGGCCTTGATGGTTTTGCTGGCGCAATCGGAGATTCTGAAACGTCTGGTAACTGTAGTCCCGTGTATCATGTATGCACTCCGATCAACGAGGGAAACCCCTCGTTCTACGGACGACTACTTCGCGTATTGGCGGTCAATAACTACCTCGGCCTATTTGCAATAAGCACAAGGGAGCGCGCTGTTGATTTGCGGAGCTGGGACCTTTTGGGGGGTATACCGGTTCCGGAAGTTGACTGCTTGTTGCAGCACGAGATCGGTTCTCAAATCGTGGGTACTCGACCGCTTCAAAAAGAGGTAATGCGCTTCAATGAGCGCATAGCTGAGCGGCGTCAGGCGTTGATCACGGCGGCCGTGACCGGACAAATTGACGTCACGACCGCGCGTGGGTTGTCTGATGTGGACGGTGTCAAGGTATGAGTCCGGGGGCGCACACCGAGCGGGTGTTTGAAGATCGTGTCGAAGCTGAGCTCCTGGAGAACGGCTGGGAACGCTCGGAGAACACGTTCCGTCCTGAACTGGGCATCGACACCGGCGCGATGTTGCAGTTCATCGGCGCGACGCAGGTCAAGAGCTGGGAACGTCTCGTCGATCTCTATGGCGGTGACCAGCCGACCGCGCAACGCCAGTTCGCCCAACGCGTGGCCACTGAGATCGACGCGCGTGGGGTGTTGGACGTACTGCGTCAGGGTGTTCGGGACCGGGGCATGCAGATCGATCTCGCATACTTCCGCCCCGGCCACACGTTGGCCGCAGATGCCCTCGCCGGGTACCGGGCGAATGTGCTGGGGGTGTCGCGGCAGCTGCACTACAGCGTGCGCAATCCGGGCCAGTCGGTCGACATGGCGTTGTCCCTCAACGGTTTGCCCGTTGCGACCGTTGAGCTGAAGAACCCGAACACCGGCCAGAACGCCGACCACGCCATCGCCCAATATCGCCGCCGCGATCCGAATGAGCTGTTCTTCGCCAAGCGGACCTTCGTCCACTTCGCCGTCGACCCGGATCGTGCGTTCATCGCCACGCGCCTGCGCGGCAGTGACACGCAGTTCTTGCCGTTCAACACGGGTTCGAACGGTCCGGGAGTGTCCGGGGGCGCGGGCAACCAGCCAGCTCACCCCGGTTCGTACAGCGTCGCCTACCTGTGGGAGCAGATCTGGCAGCGGGACAACTGGCTGGAGATCCTTCAGCGGTTCGTCCACGTCGTCGCGCCGGACCGAAAGGGCGCGAAGCTCGACCCGCACACCGCACCGCGAATCTTCCCGCGCTACCACCAGTGGGACGCGGTGCGGAAGATGATCGCGCACGCGCGGGCCAACGGGGCTGGGCACAACTACCTGGTCCAGCACTCGGCGGGTTCGGGGAAGTCGAACACGATCTCGTGGCTGTCGCATCGCTTGTCGAACCTGTTCGACGGCGACAACCAGCCGGTGTTCCACAAGACCATCGTGATCACCGACCGGGTGGTGCTCGACCGGCAGCTCCAGAAGACGATCTTCCAGTTCGACCACACACCCGGCGTGGTGAAGAAGATCGAAGAGGACTCCGCCCAACTGGCCTCGGCGCTCGACGACGTGACGTCGAAGATCGTTATCAGCACGTTGCAGATGTATCCGTTCGTGCTGAAGAAGATCGTCGATATGGGCCTGACGAGCAAACGCTATGCGGTGATCATCGACGAGGCGCATTCGTCGCAGGGCGGTGACTCGGCGATCCGGCTCAAGCAGGCTCTCGGCGTGAACGCCGTCCGGCTTGAGGACGAAGACGACGTCGAATACATGACGCGGGTGCGCGGCAAACAGCCGAACCTGTCGTACTTCGCGTTCACCGCGACCCCGAAGTCGCCGACGTTGAAGCTGTTCGGCACGTTCGACCCGGACCGGGTGAACCCGCGCACCGGTGAACAGGGCATGCATGTGCCGTTCCACATCTACTCGATGCGGCAGGCGATCGAGGAGGGCTACATCCTCGACGTGCTGGCCAACTACCTCACCTATGACACCAAGTGGCGGTTGCGGGAAGCGGCGGTCGAGCAGGCCGAGTCCGGCATCTCGAACCCAGAGGTCGACGCGGGCAAGGCGCGGGCCATGCTGGTCCGCTTCGCCGAGCAGCACCCGAAATCGTTGGAACAGAAGGCGCGGCTCATCGTCGACGATTTCCGCGAGAAAATTTCCGGCAGGCTCGGTGGTCAGGCCAAGGCGATGGTCGTGACCGGTGGTCGGCAGCACGCTCTCGACCTGTACCAGGCAATCCGGAATTACGTCGATCTGCGGGGGTTCACCAACTGCGGCACGCTCGTCGCGTTCTCCGGACAGTTGAAGGACGCCAAGTCGGAGTTGGACTTCACGGAGGCCCAGCTCAACGGGTTCCCGGAGGGGCAGCTACCGGACCGGTTCGGCTACACCAAGGCCGACGATCCTCAAGCGGTCGCGCGCAACCAGGACGAGTACCGGTTGCTGGTCGTGGCGGAGAAGTACCAGACCGGGTTCGACCAGCCGTTGCTGTGCGCGATGTACGTCGACAAGCCGTTGACCGGTGTCGCGGCTGTGCAGACGCTCTCCCGGCTCAACCGGACCCACCCGCTGAAGTCGCAGGAGGATGTCCACGTCTTGGACTTCGTCAACGAGGCCGCAGCTATCCAGAAAGCCTTCGAGGACTGGTTCGAGACCACGATCACCGAGCCCACCGATCCGAACCTGCTCTACTCCAAGCAGCGTGAGGTGATGGACTACGCCCTGCTGGTCGCTTCGGAGATGGAGGCGTTCGTTCGCGTCCTCGCCGCAGCTGGGCCGGGCCGGATGCCGGACGCGGCGGAGCGCAAGCTGCACGCGGAGCTGCACGAGTACCTGAAGCCCGCCCTTGACCGGTTCGAGGCGTTGGATTCCGACGACGACCGGGAGGGGTTCCGGGGGGCGCTGCAAGACTACGTGCGCGCCTATAGCCTCATCGCGCAGATCGTCGACTGGGGTGACCGGGACCTGGAGCGCTTGTACCAGTATGGACGGGTGCTGTTGATCAGGTTGCCGGGCAGGCCGTCGATCTCAGTCGACATCGGAGACGCGGACCTCAGCCACTTCCGCTTGGAGTTCACCGGACGGCACAACGTGTCGCTAACGGCCGTCGGTGACCGCGACGTGCGTGGCCATGCCGCCGATGGGGGCGGCTACCGCGAGCCGGACGTCAAGCCGTTGGCGGAGATCATCGAGGAGCTCAACGAGCGGTTCGGGTTGGATCTGGGAGCCTCCGACGAGATCCTGGTCTACCAGCAGGTTGTCAGCCTGGTCGAGGACACGGGGATGCAGCAGATCGCCCTGATGAACGACGAGGCCCGGTTCGGGCAGGTCGCCGACGATCGGCTTGACGACATCGTCGCCGAGAACGCCGAGCGCAACACGGACTTCATGAAGTTGTACTTCGACAACAACGAGTTCCAGAAGGCGATCAAGGAGGCCGCGCGCAAGCGCGCCTACCGGATCATCACCGAGCCGGCACGGGACGAGGCCTTGGAGCGGTTGCGTGCCGAGATGCGCAAGGAGACCGGTGGGCGCGCGATCGAGGGATAGCGACAGTGGCCGATGGTGGCCGCGCGGGCGAGACTGATCTCGTGACGAGGGGGGTGGGGCGTGGTCGAGAGTGCGGAACAGCCGCCTGAGAGACGGCTGCTGGACGGCCGGTACCGGGTGGACGGGTCGCTCGGTCGTGGCGGCATGAGCGAGGTCTTCCACGGGTATGACGAGCGCTTGGACCGCAAGGTGGCCATCAAGCTGCTGCGGCCGCCATCGGGTCCGGTTCCGGTCGCTCCGGACAGCCCGGAGGCCGTGGAGATCCTCGACGCGCTGGAACGCGACCGGAAACGGTTCCTGCGAGAGATCCGCACCACCGCGCAACTCGAACACCCCGGAACCCCGGCCGTCTACGACACCGGCGTCGAGACCGGACCTGACGGCGACACGCAGTTGTGGCTGGTCATGCAGTTGCTGCGGGGCTCGACGCTGGAGTCAGTCCTCGACCACACGGACTACTCCAGGGAACCGCCGAGCATCGCCTGGGCGGCGGCCATCACCGCGCAGATCGCGGCAGTGCTGGCTGACGTGCACGGGGTGGACATCGTCCACCGTGACATCAAGCCCGCCAACGTGATGCTGGTCGATGAAGGTCTCGTCAAGGTTCTCGACTTCGGTATCGCGATCCTGCGCGGCGCGGGAGCGCTGCCCCGCCTGACGCAGGTCGACCGGACCGTGGGCACGCCGCCGTACATGTCGCCGGAGCAGGGGCTAGGTCAGGCGGTGACCTCCGCGTCCGACATCTACTCGCTCGGCTGCCTGTTCTGCGAGTTGCTGACCGGCGACGTGCCTTTTCACGCGACCACGGACACACCCTTGCGCGCTCATCACCTGCGCACTTCCGCTCCGTCCGTGCGTTCGAGGCGTTCTGACATCCCCGTCGAGATCGACGCGCTGGTGTTGTCGATGCTGGCGAAGGAACCCCAGGATCGCCCGGCAGCGTCAGCCGTGTACGGCGCACTCGTCTCGCTGGCGTCAGCTCGAAACGGCACCGAGGTAGCTGACGGGACCCGAGACCCGACCCGTCCGTTCCGCAGGCCGTTGCTGGCCCCCGCCAAGCGTCCTCGGCGCACGGGTACCCGTGCGCCGCTCTCCGATGCGGAATTCGCCCTTCTCAAGGGCAATGTCCAAGCGTTGCTGGACAACGACCAGCCGTCCCGTGCGATCAGCCTCATCGAGGACGGCATCGAGCGTGCGGACCACGACCCCGCCCTGAAGCTGCGGCTCCGCCACCTCCAGGCGGCGGCCTGCTTGTACGCCGGGGAGTACACCCGTGCCGCGGCGATCTTCGAGGCTGTCGGAAGCGACTACCGCAAGCACCTGCCACCGGCCGATCCGGTTGTCCTCGACACCGCGTACCACGCGGGCCATGCGTACGCGGAGATCGGCAAACCGCACAAGGCGTTGCCGCAACTGCGTTTCTACGTGCGGAACGTCGTCGTTCCGCCTCAAGGTGACACAGCGGAGAAGGTGCTGGAGTCCCGTTTCGTCATCGCTCAGATGCTGGCGACCGAGGGCAGACATGAGGAGGCCGTGGAGGAATTGGAAAGCATTCGTCCACTCCTGCGCGCCGCGTTCGGGACCGCTTCGACGCAGGTCCGCAATCTCGACAAGCAGATCGCTCGGCTCCGCTCGGAGGGTTGGTAGGTCACCGGTTGGTGGAGGAGCGTGTTCCGGTCTTCGGACAGCCCGAGACGCGCTCCTCACGCCACGTCAGCGTCGGAAGCCGTCGGACTTCGCGGAGGCCAGGAACGCGGCCCACGTCGTCGACGTGACGGTGAAGCTGTTGCCATCAGGGGATTTGCTGTCTCTGACGTCGGTTTCGTCCTGGCTGACCGCCAGTTCGACGCAGTTGTTGTCAGGTGCGGAGTAGCTGGACTTGCGCCACGTCTTGCCGGAGTTCATGTCGCTGGAATCCTGTTCTTGAAGGCTTCAGCCAGATCGCGGATGACGTCGAGCGACTCTTCGGGCGTGAAGGCCAACTCGTCCGCGATCTCCTGGAACGACTTGCGGAACTTGTCTACGTCGACTTCGTTCTCCACCCACTTTCCGCCTGCCCTGGTCTCCAGGTAGACGACATCCGGGAAGTCCTCGTCATCGAAGCCGAGGACGGTCACGCCGTAGATGGCGTAGGCACCAGCGTCCTCCCCGATCACCTGGATCGTCACGTTCGGCAGCGCCGCCGCAGCGAGGAGGTGGAGCAACTGGGCGTACATCACGGTCGGTCCGCCGACAGCCCGGCGAAGGGCGGCGACGTCGATCAGGAAGTGCGCCCGGAGTGGTGTCTTGCCCTGGAGCCGCATCTGACGGCTTTGCCGCGCGGCGACGACCCGACTCGGGTGGATCTTCTGGTTGAGGAACAGATGGTCAGCCTCGCGCAGCGCGAGCGTGTACTCCGGCACTTGGAGCATTCCGGGGATCAGCGCAGCCTCGACCTGCCGGAGCCACGCGGCGTCGGCTTCCGCGCGGGCGTAGGAGCGCGCCACCTGGTTGTACGCGGCCGGGTGCTGCACGCGGGTGCTGTCCTGCTTGGCGTCCTCCCAGAACTCCGACGCCCTGCGCCGCGCCTCGTCGTCCGCTTCCACGAGATCGAGGAACAGGCCGAGGTCGGCCCAGCCGAGGAGATTGGTCCCGTTCAGCGCCCGCGACAGGAAGGACTCCGTCTTCCGGAGCTCCCGAGCGAGGAACTCCAGATCCTTGCCCGCGTCCCTGCGGAGCTGGTCGAGCAGGAGCCCCAGCTTGGACTTCCGGTAGGTCTTCTCGCTCGGCACTCGGTTGCCTCCTCGCACTTCGGAACGCGTTTGATCACCCTAGCGTCGCCGCATGTCGGGGCACATTCACACGTTCTGGGTATCGCATATAGGGACAATTGACCCCTATGGTAGCTCTGTCGACGGGGTTCTTGGCCCCTTATGGAGACACCTACCGGACGGGCGTGTCCGGATCGGTGAGCGCGCCACGCCCGAGAGCCCCGTCGGCCCAGCGCTGGCACGGAAGGAAGCGGCATGCACGGAGAAACACGCTGGCGTTGTCGACCATCACGACTCGGACGCGTCGGACCTTGTGTCGCCGGCCAGACAGCACGAAGGGACGTCAGCACATGACCCAGGCCAAGGACGCGGTCCCCATCGTCGTGAACCTGACCTCGTCGCAGGCCGCAGTGCTCGCCAGAGCCTCCGTGGTGGTCACCGCACTAGACGCCAAAAGGGGAGTGGACATGAGAAACCTGGTCATGGCTACCGGGG
>Ga0307507_10009163_pt1 | contig 13299 bp, 10 predicted proteins | sample 7_EM_MG_FD_207223 | JGI IMG/M metagenome (GOLD analysis project Ga0307507, IMG submission 207223) | Populus trichocarpa ectomycorrhiza microbial communities from riparian zone in the Pacific Northwest, United States - 7_EM | ecosystem: Host-associated > Plants > Roots > Unclassified | place...
AAAACTTCTTTAACACATCAAAGCCACGAAGCAGCTTATCTCAGGTAGGGTGCGTTAGGGGTGCTAATACCTTCCCTAACCACAACCAGTCCCTTACCCGTGAATCTCTGACAATACCAGTATATTCGGTTTCCTAGTAGCCCGCAATTAATTACTAGGTGGCGACTCCAACGAACCAATCAAAGCAAAACGAGAAGACGAAAGAATCGCCAGCCCGATGCCGCGCGGATTTTCTGACGTGCGACAAACCTTTTAAAAAACTGTCTAACACTTGGATGGAACACATAAAATTAATATTTTCATCCATAATGTTTACAAAAGAGAAAAGTTTATTTTTTAAGACTTGAAATAAATCACTTAGAACTCAATATTGTTTTCCCATTATTTTCTCTTTGAATATAATAAATTTATAAAATAAGATGCACAAACAAAAAAGAATTTGTAGTTAAGTTCTATTGTATATAAATGAAAAATCATGTTTGAATGAGGCAATGTATATTTTTCAGTCCAATCATGGTTTTAAAAATTTTTAAATTTTTTGATCCAGGCGCTTGGGTCTGGCAGACCCAGGCGCAGGGGTTGCCAAACCCAGGTGTGCTAGTCTGGCATGGTTGTCAGGAAGAAGATAATTGTGCACTTTAGTTGTTAGGAGAGAGAAAAGAAAGAAAAAACGCAAATAATCGATCACCGACGGTAATTCAACCATCATCTGTCTACACGCGTCACGCCATATGGAAGAGGACATGATTGCGCATCGAGTGAGATGGCGGATGACCATATTTAACCACCGAGAAGCGTTACATGCGCCTCTTTAATAGCACGGGTACCACCTATTCGCTGTGGAATAAAAGGAAAGCCAAAGAAACGTCGTGAAAATAGGAGAAATTAAAAGTGAAACTAGGGGTGAGAAAAAAAACTGAAAAACACATTAAACCAAGAAAACCAGAAAAAAATAACTGAAAAAACCAAACCGTAAAAAAACCGATTAGAATTTTAAAAAAACTGACCGGTTTGGTTCGGTTTTATAAGCTTGAAACCAAAAAAACCGAACCGAACCGAACTCAAACGGAAAAAAACCAGAAAAAACCGAGTCAAATTGGAAAAACCGGTTTGAACCGGTTTTTATTCTAAAAAACCGAACCGAACCGAAACCGGTCGATTTGAACCGGTTTTGGTTTTTTTAAAAAAATATTTCGGTTTGGTTGCTTTTTTAAAAAAAAACCAAATCAAACCGAAAATGATCACCTCTAAATAAAATTATTATTACAATTCATAATAAAAAATCTCTTGATCTATAGTGATTTTTTCGTACTATTTAGCTCTTGTTATAATCATATTTTACTGGACATCTCCAAAATAATAATAAAAAAAAACAGTATATAATTATTAAAAATTATTTTAAAATCCGGACCTGACACGAATAATAAAATCCAAACCTAGGAAAAAAAAACGGATTTTCTTTCTATTTCTGACGTTAAATATAAAGAGGGATAGGAGACATTATTAATCTATTTTAACACAAAAACCAGCTTCTTTTAAAAAGACGAAAACAACCCTAACACCGACCCGCACATGCATCTGCTTTCCCTTTTCAAAAACCCTCGCTGGTAAGTGTCCCTGTAGGGACAACCACGGCCTTTTCAATTTCTAGGGTTTTCAACTCCGATTCTTCTCTCTTATTCAATTCCAATCGTTTTTCTCTTTTATTGATCATGATTGAGTTTTTCTCTGATTCCTGGTAATTAATTTGACCTTTTTCTGAGCTGTGCAGCCGGTTCTTAATCACCGACCGACATTATCGAAATTAGGGTTTTTTTTTTTTCCTGAATTGATGGTGCTTGTAAATGATAATGTGTTTCTTTTGAATTTGCAGCAGGAGAGGAAACCCTAATTAATTAAAGATGTTGACAAGGAGATATAATTTGGAAGGCAGTGATTTTAATAACCTTAAAGCTCATTGCTTTTCCAATTCAAGTTCACTGAATAGTCTTTTGGATGATTGGCGGAAAGACCCTAACATTGATTTTTTTCGGGGTTTAGTTAGAAACAACATGTAAGTTTCGTATTTATTTTTAATTTTGTTTTTCATTTAATTTTGTGTTTGTTTATTGTATGTGAGATGCTGAATTTGTTTTTTTTAGCGTTGAGATTCTCGAAAAGGATAGGAATTATCAATTGCAATTACAAGGATGGGATTATGTTAACGTGTTAGAGAACCAGTTGTTTTTTAAGGCTGTTTCTGAGGTAATTTCTTGTTATCTTTTCTATGATTAAGTGATGTTAAGATGGTTTTATATGTCTGTTTGTTTTTGGTTTTGGTTTTGTTGAGGTTTAAAGATGGGTTGTTGTTGTTAACGTTGCCGCATTTTAGATTATTTTGAAAATTCTTGCTGTTTTGAGTTACTCTTTGAAATGAAATTGTCTATGGTTAATACTAAAGTGATCTTATGAAGGGAAAAACTGAATGTGGGATTTGTAGTACTTGAAAAAATGAAAAATCAGTTAGGCTTGCTCTGCTTATTTTTCGAGAGCATTAAAGTGACATCATTTGTATTTGTGCGCCTTTGTAGGATGAATATATCAATCTGGACACTCTGAGAAATAGATTACAAAGTTTAATCCTACAGCAACACAATGATGCAAATTGTGGTCAGCAAGGATCCAAATTGACAGCAATGCAAACTTTGGGTTTGACTCAGGGGTGCAGTTCAGATGAAGGAAACCCTATTTTCAATAGTTACCCCATCATTGGCAACAATAATTATAATCTGATGGGGGCTGAAGAACAGGATCATTTTGGCTTCCAAAAAGGTGAGCAATCCATCCATTTTTATAGGACTTACTGAGAAAATGGATACTCTACTTTTATGTCTCACAATGCAATTTCTTTTCCATAGGATTATTTAACAACGAATTTAATCTAGGAACCACAAGTATGTACAATGCTTTCACTGTGGCCTCAAAGCAGATCGGTAATGAGATGGATTCCTCTCCTGATATAAATTCGTCCATCACCACTATCTCTTGTGGTGATGGGTTTCCCGAAACTGGAACTTTTGACAGTGGACCAGTTTTTTCTCAAGGAGATCATCCATATCATCTTGAGGCCTTCAAAGACATTTTTCAGCAGCAACATTTTGATCAAAGTATGTTTATCTGCATTTCAACTAAGAAGTCTTAGTTTTTTAAAAGAATATTTTATACCTTAGTTGAGGTAATTGCTGCACATAGTATTACTTTATGCAATTCTGTAATAGCGAGTCATTTATTGGAATTTATAAATATTGAGTAAGTGGTGAATGACAGACAACTTGTGCTTGCACACCAGTTTATGCAAAATCTAAATCACACTTGCAATTTTCAGTATGTTTTCTTTATTCCTTGCTTTGGTTATTCTAAACTGTGGTTATTCTTGGTCGCTCTGCTTTTCTTTTTACTTGTTTCTTCAAGGTCTTAAAGTATGATTGTGGCTGATGATGCTTTTCAAAACTTTTGTTTAGCTCTTGGCAAGTCCAATGTGAAATATCCTTTAGTTATTGGTTCTCTTAATGGATCAAGGAGAAATGGACTTGTATTGCCCATGTCATATTAATACAACATGATCACATTTGCAATATGGTACAAGCTTTTATCACTATAATCTGGCATTTCATGAATAGGGCTTCCAACTTTGTGATTTGGTGATGTCCTGGTGTGTTTGATTCTTTCCTGTCATCCTGTTACTTTGAGATTTTTTTTCTATGTTGGCATACATCCCGTTCTTTGTTTGTATCAACATGCTTGTGTTTATCTTTTATGTGGCATTCCTATCAGATCTCTAGCTATTGTTTTGCTCGTTCTTTTGTATGTTTTGGTCATCACTTTGTGCTCATGAGTTCAACCATTTGTGTCAGGCAACTTGAATTTGGTGAAACTTGGAAGCTTGACAAAAAATGAGAACCATTATGGTATGCCTTTGTCCACTTTAGGTGAATGCTTGGAGTATTCAAATTCAATTCTGCAGATCCCAGATTACTCTGGAGTCTCAAGCATTCTACCAAGTTCCAGCACAAGGTTTGGCATAACAAATTCAACTCCTGATAAGCTACTGGAATCTAGAGCACAAGTATTAGAACAGACCCAGCAGCAGTCTTGTCAGTTATATGGACAGTTTAATAAGGCATTGGAGGTCAAAGTACCAAGTCACTTAAAGGATCACAATAAGTCTTGCAGGCCAACATCTGGACATAAATCTATGCATTCTCAGCTCCCGCTCCCTTCAGAACAATCACACGGGGTTCGTGTGCCTTCAAAAAGTTCTGCACCTCTTCAAAAAGTGGCAAATTTAAATAACCTGCCATTTTTTTCTTCAAGAGAAAAGGTCTTAGCTGCTTATGTCAATTCCAAGAGATCAACGATCCCAATGGTGGACTGCCTAGATTCTTTCCTTAAGCATTTCCATTCAACAGTGTGTGACAATAGCAAGTGCTATTGTGAAAGTCTTCGCCCACTGTTATTGCATTTTGATAACTGCCTCCAAACTGATTGCCTTGTATGTGCTCCTAGCCGAATTCTGTGTAAAACTGATAAACTTGGTCAGAACTCTAAAGAGGTGAAGAGTGGTCATAAACGGGAGATCATTGATACAGATTCTAGTGGTTATGGATCTTGCTGTTCAGGAGACAAAATGCCTCCTTCAAAGTGTCAGAAGATGGAAAAATATTCTTATTACTTTTCATCTGGAGATGGAATCGCATCTGTGGTTGCTCCATTCTTGGTTCAATCTGATGGTCTTGGAGGACCCCTGCCATTGAAGCAATTGCCTGAATCTCCTGTATCTATTAATTCTGAGTTTCTTGGGGTGAATAATGAATCACTGATGAATTCCATGGAAAATCCTACAAGCTCTGATCAGATCAGGAGCAAAGCTGCAGATAGTTATCCCAGATTGATTTGTGAGAGTGTTTCTGCTCCTTTTAAGGAGCACATTGTTGGTTGTAGTTCAGGAGAGATGGACTCCAGAAGTTCTAGTGGAGTTGCAGACGTTATGAAAGGTGACTGCAACCAATTGATGAATAATTGTATGCCTATTGTCTCTGAAGAGGTTGGCGCTGCTTTTAACAAGGAGGCGATCCAAGTCATATCTAAATTTCATTTAGCCAAACCAGCTATAGAGCATGAGCTAAATGCAACAGTTGCTGAACATGAAGATGGAATGAAATCAGAAAGTTCAAAGATGAGAGGTGCTTCCTTAATTGATTTTTTCACACCAGAACAGATAGAAGGACACATGTCCAGTCTTGAGCAGTCGATGTGCCAGGTGAATACATCAGCATTACTATATATATATATATATATATATATATATATATATATTAATCTTTAGAGACTAGAAGCACATTTTTTCTGTAGATGTTTCATCTTGATGCTGAAATTGAAAGATTAACATATCATATCGGCTTAATTCGGAAATCTTGCTTAACCTCTCTGAGTGAGTTATTTGAATGCAAAAAACATGCACAGAAGAGAAAGAGCGAAACAAATGAACATATCCTTTTAATTGAACCTTTCCCAGCTATCTGGGCCTAGCTACAGAATCTTCTTTCTGATGTTTTCTAGACGGGGCCATGAATTATGATAAGAGGTTACCATATTGCTTCTGAGTGCTCGCAACTGTTTTGCACACTTTGTTTTTCTTGTTGTTTCTTTTCCTTTACATTGTAGCTTAGGTCATTATTGCAAATGAGCAGAGATTTTACTTGGTGTCTTAAAGTCAATCCTCTAAGAGTGAAAATAGTTGTGTTAAAAATGGGAAGTTATGTAAATAAACAACAGACCATGTGCCAATCACCGTTACTATGAGCCTTTTGATATGAATGGAAACTAGGGAGTCCAGTGATATATATGCTTTGGTGTAACCTTTATAAATTTGATCAATCAAGCAGGAAAAAAATGTCATGGAAGTTAAGTAGATTGGATCTGAAGTCTAAGTAGCTGCAGATCTACTTGGGCAAAAGCTTGAGTCTGTATCCAATGTGTGAAGTTGTGTGTTCATATATTATTTCCTAGAAAACATGTAGCTTCTCACCTGGAGTTCAACATTTGCTCTTCTTTTTCTCATTTTGTTATTACAATTATCTATTTATATTGTCTGCTGACTTGAGGATATCCAATGTGTGTAGCTGTGTGTTCATACTCTTTTTGATGAACACTAAACACATTTGTGCATCTTCTTTTAGAGAAAATCAAATGAAGAAGACAAAATAATAAATCATGTCAACGAGAATCGATGCCAGTTATGTGCAGAAGATAAGCTTTGGTTTGCTCCAGTGCCTATATATTGCTCGTGTTGTGGTGCTCGTATCAAGCGGGGGGTGATTTATTACACCTCATCAGATGAAAATGGCACGCAGCCTTGCTTTTGTTCCTTATGCTTTAAGAGTTCTCCACCTAAGAAGATCACATTCTATGGAATTACCATTCTCAAGGAAAAGCTTCACAAAAGAAAGAATGACGAGGCAACTGACGAACCCGTAAGCTAAGCATAATAAGTTTATTTTGTTAAATCTGTTCATTTACAAGGGACCTGCTCTTAAGTCTGCTGTGCTCTTGTAGTGGGTCGAGTGTGATAAATGTAAAAGGTGGCAACACCAGATATGTGCTCTGTTCAACGATAAAAGAGATATGGAAGGAAAAGCTGAGTACATCTGTCCCAAATGCTGCTTGAAAGAAATGAAAAGCGAGGAGTACATGCCATCAACTAAGGCTGCTATTTTTGGTGCAAAAGATCTGCCTCGTACCAACTTGAGTGATTTCATAGAAGAAAGACTTTTTAGGCGTCTTAATCAAGAGAGAGAAGAAAGAGCAAAGTTTATGGGAATGAACATTGACGAGGTTAGTTCTCAGATGCAAATTTTTACAAGGATACTGTGTTTTTATGTGCCTTGTTGTGCATAAATAGTTGATAAATTGTGAACTGGTTGTCCATTGTAGGTCTCAGAATATGAATAGAAAGCAATGCAATTAAATATGAATTGACCCATATTTAATTTGATTCCTTCATATAATATAAGCTTATAAAAGAGCAAGCATTTGTGGGTTTGAATGGGAATTTGTTGTTAAAGAACGAAAATGGATACAAAAATAACAGTTCTAAAGGACTAGATATTTATGATTATATCTTTTCACTCAAATCTGTCTTCAAAATCTAATTTATTATGATCAATGTTATGGACCTTTTAAGTGTGTTGTTTTCTTCAAAATAAAAATGAACGTAAAGATAAACATTTGCTAGAATTATGTGGTAATGGACAGTTCATGCTTAGGTCTGATTTTTCTCTTTTGCATTTTTTTGTTATTGTTTAGTTTACAATGGATGTATACATGCTCTACAAGCTTAGCCTAGGAACTAGTTTGATATGTATGTTCTATTGGTTTCCAGGTTCCAGAAGCTGAAGATCTTGTTCTAAGAGTGGTGCTATCTGTTAACAAACAGTTGAAAGTGAAAGAGAAGTTTCTGGAAATCTTCCATGGTGAGAACTACCCTGCTGAATTTCCCTACAGATCAAAGGTAAGAGGTTGCAGTTAACAGTTAACCACATGCCTAATATTTCTTCATGATAATTCTTTCTGGACAATTTGGGAACTTCTTTAAACTCTCAAAAAATAATAATGGCATCCCAAAATTGTACTATACAGCAAGGACCTTCCTTGATCTTTCCCAAAATATAGGGGTCTTTACCAATTTATGCCTCATGTCTTAATTTGCCAAAACTCATAGAAGCGCAAATATTGATAACCATTAGCACAAGGATGTTAAGCGTTCCTTTATTTTGGTTTCTGTAAATTCTCTATCTTTTAGTATTGTGGCTGTTTATGTGGTTTATGATACAACCTCACTGCTGGTTCTGTTCCCTTTTAGGTGATTCTTTTGTTCCAGAGGATTGGAGGAGTGGATGTTTGCCTTTTTGGCCTTTATGTCCAGGAGTTTGGCTCAGAATGCAGTCAGCCAAACCAACGCAGTGTTTATATTTCGTATCTTGATTCTGTCAAGTACTTCAGGCCGGAGACAGAAACTTCAACTGGAGAAGCTCTTCGTACATTTGTGTACCATGAAATATTGGTATGGTACTTCACATCAGTTACTACTTATTTGGTATTTGTTATTTAGTAACTGGAATGACTCATTTTTATTTTTACTTATTTTTGCATCCTCAGATAGGGTACCTTGAATACTGCAAGAAACGAGGTTTTGCAACCTGCTATTTATGGGCCTGTCCTCCTATAAAGGGAGAAGATTATATCTTATATTGCCATCCAGAGAACCAGAAGACTCCAAAGTCTGATAAGCTGCGACAATGGTCTCTCTCTCTCTCTCTCTCTCTCTCTCTCTGTGCGCGCGCGCGCGCGCGTCTGTATGTGGGTGTCTGTTTGTCTGTCTGTGTGCGTGTATATTTGCAGGTTCAATGGCAGTGCAATTCCCTTGACCTTTGAGCATAGGCTAAGTTTCAATCTTATTATCCTTTCACATCCTAATTTGCCATTAAGCTAGTTTATGTGATCTAAATGGCACTGATGTCATCCATTAGGTGTGCAACACGTTTACATAATGTTTCAAATATTAGTCTGCTTTTGATGGAAGAATGAATATGATGCAAAAATCTAAAGGCTAAGAATTAAATTGCTCTTTTTTTATCCACAAGGTTCAATATGAAAATCATTGAACCACATAGACCTGCACTGTCACTAACTTGCATTTCCATTTGTAGTGGTGGTTTGAACTGTCTCTCAGTGTTGTTTAGGGGCACACTGGTTTTATTTTGGTTTCACCATTTTATAGCAACATAACCCTACCCTTGACTTGGGCCCACTGATTTTTGTTTGCTCAGATCCCCATGGCCACTGCTTTGTTTGACTTTTTTCCCTTCTCCCTTCTAAGTGAATGTTTTGACAAACTAACTAAGCTAAAATATGCAGGTATCATTTGATGTTAAGAAAAGCAGCCAAAGAAAATATTGTGGTCAATTGTACTAATTTATATGACCACTTCTTTGTCCCTACTGGACATTTTTACTCGAAGATAACAGCAGCTCGTTTGCCTTACTTTGATGGTTGCTACTGGTATGATGCTGCGGAGGATATCCTCAAGAACATTGAACAGAAAACTGGAGTATATGCAGAGAGGAAGGTGAAGAAAGTAATGACAAAAAGAACTCTAAAAGCCATGGGGCACACAGAGTCCTCTGGTGGTAACACCAAAGCTATTCTAGTAACAAATCATGTAATCCACTGATACTTTTTTTTTGTTTCTATTTGTTTTGTTAGATATTTCTGTTCATGCAATCATCGTAAGTTTATCATTATCTTTGTGACTTCATAGTCAACTAAGAGTTTCAATGAATAATTTAGGAGTTGATGGGGCAAAACTGAGAGCTTAAACTTGTTTGTTTCTTATATCTAACTAGGTAGGTGCTAAGTGTATTGCAAAATAGCAGAACCATCTCTTATTTAATTGTTTCAATTATCTCTTACACATGGAAAACTTTGTAGTGCAGAAACTATATCTATCAAGGTAAATCATATCATAAAGCATAGTTTAGACTCCTGAAATAATAAAACTAACAGTTCATGATATTAGTTATAGTGATATGGTTTCTTAGGGCAATAATTCAATTTTTCAGATCACGTCTTAGAGTTTGTCAACCGTCCCAAGCATCTAAATCTAAGCTATTTTTATTGGCTTTTGATTTTATACCTATTATTTTCCAAAGCAACTGGAATTACAGGAAGGGAAAATGTGTAGCAGCATAATTTTGCACATGCATGGCCTACATGTTACTTGTTTTGACACTTGTTTCTTTTATGAATTCCGAAGCTAATTGAGTGATTGCTTTTTTGTTACTTAACTATGCTATTCTTTAATTTTTGTTATATTTCCTCTCTCCCTTGATCAGCTGAGGGGTGGTCCCATGTGTGGTCGCAAGGAGGACTTCATGGTTGTTCATTTACAACATGTATGCACTCATTGTCATGAAGTGATGTTATCTGGAAGCCGATGGTTTTGCCGACAGTGCAAAAATTTTCAGCTATGTGAAAGGTAATTAATGTAAATAGCGCCTTAAACCATGATGGTGCTTGTCATTTTACTTAAAACATTGTTTCCCACTATTGTCTGACCAAATGGTGGAATTATTACTTGGAAATTAATTGTAGTTCAATACGCATTTGCAGATGCCATGTTGTAGAGAAAAACCTCAATGGGGAGGACTCGCACTCCTTAAATAACAAGGAAAAACATGTACTCTTTAAGGTGAGAATCCCTGCTAAAATTACAGGATGATATTTGTAATTGCAAAGATAATTACAGGATGATATTTGTAAATGCAAAGATGACACAATTGATACCTATTTCTTTCTTTTCTTTTCAGGTTATGGTGAAGGGGATACCGTCCGATACTGAGGATAATGATGCTATTTTAGAAAACTGGCATTTCGATAATAGACATACTTTCTTGGGTCTTTGTCAGAAGAATCATTATCAGTTTGATACGCTTCGCCGAGCCAAGCATTCATCAATGATGATCCTGCATAATCTTCATAATCCAACACTGCCAGCAGCTGGGACAATGTGCAAAATTTGTCATAAGGATACTGATACACTGGATAGAGATGTCTGTGCTGCGTGCTATCACAAGAAAGACAGTTCTTTGCATGTCTATAAGTTGAATCAATGCTCTCCAGCAGCTAATTATGGAACTGAGAATGTGGATGCTCATCAAGAAGCACTTCAGGCATGATGAATCTCCCTCACATGTTACTGGTCTTTAAGCCATTGTTTTAATACAAATGATTCAAGTTCTTCGTGTTCGATTTTATTTCTTCTCATGCATACATAGGGGATGTAGGACCATGTGTGTGCGCGTGCATTGCCAGACATGTAATGGATTTAGAATATTAATGCTCTGTTTGACATTTTGCTAATTTGGTGGCGCAGCTGAAGGAACAAAATCTTTCTAATTTGGTGGCACAGCAACAAAAGGAACTGCTAAATCTTTTAATGCATGCCACTCATTGTCGAGCAACAAGTAGTGACCCCTGCTCTTACCCAAAATGCCTCCAAATTAAAAGGTTGTTCTGCCATGCAAGGAAGTGCAGCATTCGGTCCTTTGGGGGCTGTCAACACTGTCAGAAGGTATGGTACTTGTTGAAGCTACATGCGGGAATTTGCAGACAAACAGATTGCCGTGTACCACGCTGCATGTGAGTTCACAGTTTCCATTTCCAGTGTCACTTCCTAATCACGTGAGTTTAAACTATACTTGATTTGCCAGATCCATGTTTTGAAGTGTTTGATTTAAACTTTGTAGAGATCTAAAAAACCACATGGAGCTGGAGCCTGGAGGATGATTAGTCGGCAGCAAGCACCTGAAAACCAAGTGGCAAATGATTATCCCAACTGTATATATGAACAGACTTGTCGACATTCCTAACCAAATACTGCGTGCCAGAAAAGAGTCAATTGTACAGTTAGCTAGGCTTGAAAGTTGCGGAATTTTGTTAGTGGAAGAGGAAAAGGTCTGTAACCTAAGCATATAATTAATATTGTTCTTTTTAAGCTAGAAGTTTACCCTAGAATGATAAGATAATCTCAATCTTAGGAAGTTTTTTTCCTTCTAGTCTAGGCTTATTTATGCTGTCAGCATGGCAGATCACTGGTCTCTAGTCATGTGCAGCTGTATCTATACATTGTATATCATCGAGTATATATAAATATTATATTATATTAATTAAGTATTAAGTATAAAGCTAAAAGTATGTGGGAAAACAGTGTTTTCCCACATCAATTAGGATTACAATGTTTTTTGTTATTGATTTTGATGGGTCATTGTTTCTATAAACCCACATCATTTAAAAGCTAACTCAAGAAAGTCATAATCCAGGATGAAATTATGTCCTTCTAGGTGCTCAACTTTAAGTTGGGTAGGGGCATGATCGTGTCCAACCCCATGTTGGGCAAGGGTACGACTGTGCCTAACTTCCTGTTAGGCTAGGGACGCATCTATACCTAACTCTATGTTGTGTTTGGAAGCGTTCGTGCACAACCCTATGTTGGGTTAGGGACATGATTATGTCCAACTCCATGTTAGGTTGTGGCACCGCTGTCCCTTACTATTCTTGGGTGCAATCACGAGCTTTACCCGATTCCTCCTGGGCTCAGGGTGTGAGTTGTACCCAACGTCCCTCAGGTTAAGTGCGCGGTTGAAGGGTCACTCTACACTAAGCCTCCCATAGGCCCTGAGTCTGGGTTGATAATTATGATACCCATCATACTTCCATTAAATACAAACAAGCAGTTCATGCTTACATTAATTAAATGTGATGGTAGGAGTAATGAAATAATATTATCTTAATCATAGAAGATTACTTTTCTACCATTCTTACGTTGCATAAGGCAATTCAAATCAGGTAATATAAAAGAAAATGGGAATATACAGAAAAGGAGAGAGACATATCCAAAGACATAAACACATTCTCAACTTTTTCCCTTCACCTCTAGATCTTCTTCCCCAACCTTTTCTCAATCTTCATAAAACTTATTAATATCTTCATTAATGTTGTTTTTTTTACACAAATATTCCTAGTACTGACTTGATCTTCAGAGGTCCCCTATCAATATCCCAGGGGATTTTGTGTAGGCATTTATTCCAGAAGAGTTTCATATCCCCCTAGGAGAAGATTTGCCAAAGGAGAAGCCTATGTAGTCTTGAAGTGGAGGTCATAGAACTCACCATAAATGATGTATAAGAATTTCTAGGAATAATTCATCCGAGAATATCCCCTGTGATTTTTATAACCTCATCAATTGGCGCCATTTGTGGGGACCTTATAAAAAGCTAATTACTTCTTCAGCAAGAAAGTAGACTTTGACGTGCGGTTTTATCTAGCACACCACCATGGCCGATCCACACACACCATGGCATATCATGGATGCCCACATTGCTGTTGGTAAGTCCGTCCAACCCCAGATTGAGAAGATGGCTGAGCATATATGTTTGCTTTCTGAGGAGGTCATCAGATTGAGAGGACAACTCACAATTCATCCTTAACCTCATCACGATATGAAAAAGGCTAAACAAGAAATCAAATAAAATATTAAAATAAGAGGAAACACTTTTCTAGGAATATAGGAATCAGTATCTAATGACTTTGATAGTTCTAGTAGAATAGAAATGAAAGAAAAAAGGAATGACATAATAACATAATAATAAGATCTGAATCTCAAAACATAAAAAAAAGGATATAGAGAAATTGGTAGACGCT
>Ga0307507_10009164_pt1 | contig 13297 bp, 14 predicted proteins | sample 7_EM_MG_FD_207223 | JGI IMG/M metagenome (GOLD analysis project Ga0307507, IMG submission 207223) | Populus trichocarpa ectomycorrhiza microbial communities from riparian zone in the Pacific Northwest, United States - 7_EM | ecosystem: Host-associated > Plants > Roots > Unclassified | place...
TCTCTAGCTCCCAGCTCCGGTTGAGCCTTGCTCCCATTTTATTACTAACCTAGGTCCGATTCAGTTCGTGATCTCACTCGCATTTGATCCCCTCACCCCCTAGCCTGTTGCTTTCCTGATATCCGAATTCTCCTCCATTCTACCTTTCCGATGACCCCTCATACACCTCATTCCATTCAGAACTCAGCCTGTTACACCTTTATCTCTTTTCGACAACCTGTCCTACAGTGGACCTACCCTATGTCGGACCTACCCTACACCACCCTATGCCAGTAACCTATCCTACGCCACCCTAGGCCAGACCTACCCTACGCTGCCCTACGCTGGACCTGCCCTACGCTGCCCTAAGTAATTTCTTAACTTGAAGTTATAGTTGGAGTTTAGGCAATGAGTGCTTGAATTATAGCTGCTTAGTTAAAGCCCTCGAACGATATCTTAAAAGCAGGCAATGAGTTTCCGATAAGTAAAGTAGTAGAAAATTGGTACTTGTTGAATGTCAAATTTTTATTATTTGGATTCTGCGACTGGGGTATTGGGCACAACACACCCAATCTCATGGAGGTGAGGCCATAGTTCACAGTTATGTATCACATGGATTTTCATGAAGCAAACAATGAGGCGGTTGAATCCACGATAGGTAGACGTATCACTTACAAGGTGAAATATTGAAATATATTCTGCAATGGTCATTTGGTGGTCTTGTTCCAGCGTAGTCAAGGGGGTCCCAGGATTTGAATGCCAGACCAGGGGTAGGGGAGGGGGGGGGGGTCAAGCTCTTAAAAAAATTTACTACTCAAACGAAAAACTGGTCAATTGGCTGTCAATTTCACTCTCAGTTGCTCTTCAGCTATTCCAATGTGCTTTACACAGTCTACAGACACATTTCTGACTCATAACTAATAAATTTTGAATTTTCTCTTCATTTATGACAAATAACATGTGACTGGCTGAAGATCAAGGCTTACAGCGCTTCTTTAAATTTAAACCACTTGAGTGCCAAAAATGCCTTTTTGTAACTTATATAGGCATACTAATATATTTTCATACTTCCCCCACTTCTTGTGAACCAAAAATGAGATATGTTTTTCTTGGAACTGCCTTTTTCAGTCTGACATATCCATTTTAGGAAGGAGGGGAGGGGGGGGGTCACATACTATGGCTTAAAAAATTTTACCAACCCCATGTAATTTTTAAGGTCCTTGGACCCCCTTGGGCATAGTAAAAGATGTATTTGTCCAGTTCACAACAGACAACCAACACAATGAGCCTTTTGACGAAGTTTAGCCACATCTATTGTCATGGAGGAGAGGACATAGTTTTTGGTTCTGCATAACATGGACTTTCATGAGGAAAACAATGAGGCAGTGGAAAACACCTGATCCAGGGTGCACATGTTGTACTCAGTAACAGAATATATAAAATATCTATCTATCTATGATCAGACATGCATGTTGAAAACAACACATGTATCGCTTGCAATGACATTATATAACCTGTTCGATATATCTAATATCAGAAGAAAGAAAATGTTGAGTAGCGGGTCTTGTGCCTGCAGGTGAGCTATGTGGTTATCCTGACCACTGGTGTACTTGGTTTTAGACAAGTACAAACAAGTATGCCCAACATGAGTAACAATGAGCTCAAAGCTCTTCTCATCGCTCCACATGTCAGGATCTTGCTCTTGATGCCACATGAACTTTTCCTCACTTAGCTAAGGATGAAATTTTTGACCCACCCAACCACTCCTTCATGTAAATGGGTACTGAATCACTCGAGGAGGGAACAGTTCCAAAGTGTGTATATGAGATGAAGGTAAGGTAAAAAGGAAGGAAGAAATGAAAGCTAGGGTCGGTCTACTTATAGCTTGATGTGTGTGATGTGTGTGTAAATAAGAGCAAATGTGTGTCCTTGTGTATCCTTACACCCCTCCCCCTCCACAAAAATTTCGACGCCAACCCAGCAAATAGAGAGTAGAAAAAAAAAAATTACCTAAGTACATAAAACTGACTGGGTGCATTAAAAAACCCTGTGGGAAAAAGCTACCATCAGGTTGGTTTCGAAGAAAAATGCAAAGTTCCTCCAAAATCAATCCAATGATCTAGGGCCTCATTGTCTTCAAGCATCAATACTGGTAACCATTCATCATGTTCAGGACCAAAACCCACCCAATGGACAAGGTAGGAAGGCTTCTTGTTAATTTTCTTGAAATCAAGGATACAATCAACATAGTTTTCGAGTTCTCTGTCTACCAGAACCAGTTCTGGGATTTCGGTGTTCTTGTGTAAAGGAAAATTGTCATTGTCATTTGGAATGAAAGGTTTGATTTGTGATGCATGGAAAGTGGGAAAAATGTTAGTAGTGTTTGGTAGGTTCGATTTATAACTTGAAGTATCCAGATGTGCCTCTATAATTTCCCAAGGGCCATCGAACCTTGGCATAAATTTGGCACCTCTACCATCACCCAGTTTTTCTTTGAATTCTCAATGTCTGTTTGATGTCGACAACATGACCCTGTCCCCCACTTTGTACACTATTTCAGGACTACGCTTTCCATTTGCAAAATATGCTTGCGAAATCTTCGCTAACATTAAATTGTCCTTAGCATCCACAATGTTCTGTTGGATTCTCTTGATGATTTCCATTGCATCCAAGTCTTCTTTATTCATAGGCATGGTGTTTTCAAAGTGCAGCAATATTCTGGGAGAACGACCATACTTCAACTGGAAAGGTGAATACCCCGTGGTTTTGTTTCTGGTATTCATCAAGAAAAATCGAATCCGAGGCAATGCTCTTTTCCATCCCTTCTGATTTCATTCAACGTGAAAACACAAACATTGATTTACAGTCTTGTTTGTATGCTCACTACTCCCATCCATTTTGGGATGGTTGGTACTTGACATCTTTAATTTCACTCCGCTAAATTTATGCAAGGACTTCCAAAACTTGGCTATGAAAAGTTTATCCCTATCTGATATAATCTCCAGAGGTAATCCATTTTCACAGTACCAATGATCAATAAAAATAACAGCTAATTCCTCTGCAGTGATATCAGTCCTTGTAGGAATTATTTAAATATCAGATCCGAGTCTGTCTGTTATCATTAAAATACAGTCAGATCCGTCATCCTCAGGTAGTGGTCCAATAAAGTCCAACACAATGGACTTGCATCTCCCATTGGGTACATTCAGTGGGTGTAAGGGACCCACAGGTTTCGTCATGGGTGATTTATTCCTTTGGCAATCTTGACAACCTGGAATATATTTTTCTTCAAGATCCCTGCGCATGTTTGGCCAAAAATATGAGTCACAGATATTATTGTAACACTTATGGAAACCGAAGTGTCCAAGGTTGTCGTGCACCATGCGATATATTATTTCTTGCAAGCTGGATTCTTTCGGAACTACTAATCTCTCTCCAATATACCACAGGCCATTTCTGTTTTGCACACTTGGGAGACATTCACTAGCACACAATAATTTCTGACACCATGTGTCAGTCTTATAACTCTCTTTAACTTTTGCAAGGAGATCATCATCTATTGTTACTCTGAAAGAATTCCTGGGAGCGGCATCTACCAACACTGCTACTATCGTGCACATTGCTGGTTTTTCTTTAGGAGCAAATACTGTGATGGGGTCTTCCACATGATATGAAAAAGGGTACTCTGCATCACTTTCTGCATTGGCTTGCTCGCTCTTCTCAACATACTTGTATGGCAATCTTGATAACACGTCTGCCACTGAGTTATCTTCACCCTTTACATAAACAAACTGGCAGTTATAAATGGATAGTTCCTCCATCCACCATAACTGTCGCCTTGACATATCTTTTTGTCTATTGAAGTTCAGGAGTGTTTTATGGTTGGTGTATACAAAGAATTCTGATCCCAGTAAGTTGACTTTCCATTTCCTTAATGTGTGCATGATTGCTAGAAGTTCTTTTTCATGAATAGGGTAATTCAATTCTGGACCCTTGAATGTCATAGAGTCATATGCTACAGGTCGCGCCAATTCCCAGGTTGGGCCAAAAGAAAGGACAGCACCTGAAACTCTATCGCTCGCATCTGTCATTACAAATATTTTGTTATGTCCCATGTTCTCGTGATTGATTGCAGTTAGGCACTCCTGGGAAGTTACAATCACTTTAATTGTGTCAAAAGATAATTGATGCTTCAGTAGCCATTCAGGAAATTTCTTTTCAGCCTCCTTTGTAGTAAAAACTGACAATATATCACTCTGGACCACTAACTTTGGTAAAAATGTGTTCAGGTAATGCATGAGACCTAGGAACACATGCATTTCAGTGGCATTTGTAGGTACTGGCCAGTTTTCTATTTTCTCTGCTTTCTTTTCGTCTGCCTCGATGCCATCTTGTGAGATTGTGTGTCCCAGAAAATTCACTCTGAAACAGAATAATTTCTTTTTCTTTTTATTACAGTACAGTTTTGCATCAATCAACACTTGGAAAATCAACTGGACATTCCTTTCATGTTCTACTATGTCCTGAGACCAAACAACAATATCATCTAGATATATATGACAGAATTTCCCCAAGTATTTTCGAAGAGCTGCAGTAACACGATGTTGATGAATCGAGGGGGCATTTTGATAACCCATGGGCATGATGGTCCATTCATAAAGGCCAAATGGTGTTGTTATGGCTGTCAAGTGAATGTCATCTGGGTGAACTCTCATCTGAAAAAAGGAATCAGTCATGTTGATCGTAGCTCATATTTTTACTTTCGCACAGTCTGCAAGGATATCATCTACTCTTGGCAAAGGATGACTGTCAATTACAACATTGGAATTCAATTCCCTGTAATCATTTACCCAATGAGGTAAGGCCATCAGATCTGTCTTCGGAATGATAAACGAAGGTGATGCAAAAGCTGAATTCAACAATCTGATTTTTCCAGAGTCAACATGTGTATCTATCAGGGTCTTCCATGCTTCATGGTACTTGCATGGACAGCCGTAAGTTCTTTTACTGATTGTCCTTGTAGTGTCCTTCAATTTGATGCGACAGTGGACATCATCAGGTAAATCATCTGTGTGTGGGATTGGTTCAAATGTTTTTCCAAATTCTGTCTTTAGTTTGTCTTTGAGTGCACTATATTTCTGTTGCAGTTATAAAGACTCTAATTTATCTTTAACCGCTGCAACAAAATTTCAGTACTTTACAGTGCCCCCCCCATTCCTGCAGGAATCCACAGGAATGGGACTGGAATCCACAGGAATAGGACCGGAATCTGCAGGAATCCACCGGAATGGGACCAGTAAAGTCCAGCATTCCAGCTACAGTCCTAATGGAATATGGTAGGACCTGGAATCCAGTAGGAATACTGCATTCCAGCTCTATTTAGATGGCATAGGACTTATTCTAAAAAGTCATGTGACTTAATCTTTTGTATGAATGAACATGTAAAATTCATATGTATTTAAATAATAACAGATAAACTATATTATTACTATGTACATTAAAAGGAAGGCAGGAGGGCAAAAACAGGCGGGCCCTCGTTGCCATTCATTGGTGGTGGTGGTCGGCTGTCCTCACCGTTGGTTGATGGTGGTGGGGCCGTTCATGGTGGGTGCTGTTGGATGGTGGTGGTGGTGGTGGTTTGGGCCCCTCATCGCCATTGGTTGATGGTGGTGGTTCCGTTCGTGGGTGGTTGCTCATGGACGTTTGTGGTGGGTGTTGGTGGGTGGTGATGGTGCTTGTGGAGGCATGTAGGTGGTGCTGCTGGGCGCTCGATGTTGGTCATCGATGTTGTCATCGGTCATTGGTCGCTGTTGGTTTTCAGTTGTTGTTGTTCATTGTTGTCTGTCACTGTGCATCGTTCATTGGTGTTGTCATCATCCGGCATCATTTTGTTTCATGTGGTGATGTGGCCACTGACATGTCGGTGGACCTTCCCATTGGAGAGGGGTAACGAGGTGGGCAGTTGATGGTGGTGGCATTGCGTTAGTTGAGAGTGATGACAGGGGTAGGGGGTACTTACAGTATGAAATATAAAATGACGACGATGATGATAATCATCATCATCGTTGTCGTCCCTTGACCCTCATCGTTGTCCTGGTCCCTCATCATTGTCCTGGTCCCTCGTCGTTGGTCTGCATCGCCTGTGTCCATTCGTGGGCGCTGGCCATTGTTTGTGGGCTGTGGTGGGTGGTGGTAGTGGGCTGTGGTTCATTTTTTGGGGGTGGCGGCTGTTTTTGTGTGTTGGCCGTTGTTTGTGTTCATTTTGGGGGGTTGGTCGTTTCTGGGCGGTCGTGAGCGGTCGTCTTTGATGGTGGTCCATTGGCATCGACATGGTGGCAGGGCGGTCATTGGTCGTCGTTGGAGGCGTCGTTGGTGTGGTGGTAGTGGTGGTGGTGGTGGTGGGTGGCGAAAGGAAACCATGTCACACGGTGTTTGGTTGGTGGTTTGTTTGGTAACAGGTGTGAAACAAACAAACAAACAAACAACTGGATTCTGTTGCATTCCGTTCCTGCAAATTCTGCGGAACATTCCAGTCTCAATTCCGGAATGCCCAAATTCCACTGGAATAAAAGGCACCAGAATGAAAAAAAATAGCAGGCCTTCCTGCCAAATTTTATTCCACCAGATTCTGCTGGAATGACTGGATTCCTGCTGGAATTAGGGGGGCACTGATAAGACCTCCAAAATTTACAGCAATGAATTCTCTATTGTCTTGGTCTTTGTCCATCATTCTATCTAGTTTTCTCTTTATCATATTGCATCTCCATTTCAGCTCCTTAAGTAAATCTCAATGTAGCAATCTAATTTCGATTCGTTTCCAGTGTGGTGATTTAACTGGGTGCAAAATCTTTGGAGGAGTTGGTATGAAATTCAAAAGGTCCACTGTTGTATCTTTTACAATTGTACTCAGGCATTCATGGTCTACAACAATACAGTTGTGTACTAGAAAAGGGAGTCCCAATAAAATACCTGTGCACAAGCCAGGGGCAATAACCGCAAGAATGGGTTTCAAAGTCCAGGAATTATCTAAAGTGGAGAGCAAGAGCAACACATAGTTGTATAAAAGTACAGGTTTCGGTTTGTCTTCTTTCTTTTCATTCTTCATCACACCATTGATCAGCTCTGGTTTATGGAGTCATTTTCATTCCAAACCAAGTTTTTCAACAACATCAGGTCTGATGAGAACAATGTGAGCACCGTTATCAAGCATAGCTTTGACAGGAACAAAAAAACCATCACGCCCAATGGCACTGGCATCCCAAAAGAGATTTGGCAATGTCAAAGGGGGACTCACACTTTCATCTGAGTCCGAGTCCCCAAGCACGACTGCAGAAGGCCATGTCATAGCAACAATACTGGATTTCTTGTTTTCGTCCCCAGAGATGTCACTTGATTCCTCCACTACAGCAGCTATGGCTGGGGTGCTGGTGCTTGGGGCTGGTCCTCGATTAAAGCTTCCTCCTCTATAGGGATGACAGACCTTCTTGAATTTGGTTTTCGCTGTCGCAGCCAGGGCAGGTGTAATCAGGGTGTGTGTTTCAGGGAAATCATTCAGGCAATCATGCCCCATATGACCTGCATACAAGTGTCTACACTTAAAACATCCTCTGTGTTTGTACAAGAGGCTGCGTTCCTCTTCAGCAAGCAGCGGAAGAGTGCCATGGGATTTGTTGTAGTTATTAACTGGAAATGATTGGCAATGATCTGTGCTGCTGCTGGTGTTAACGGTGGTGTTCACATTATGCAAGGAACTCACAAGGTTCCTCCTCTTCTTCTCTTCTTTCTCAAGTTCTACTGCAAGGTGCTTTGTGTTACATTTGATAGCTTTTACCATCTTGATATCAATCTCGCTAATCGCATTAAGCCATTTTTGAAGTGGTAGCTTGTTAATCTCCACCAGTTCATCAGGAGACTCTTCCAACTTGTCATGCAAATCCTCTGTGACATTGTTAAAGACCTGTTCTTTGATGCACTCGTCTGTCAAGTAAAGTGGACCATGGGCCAAGAGATTGTTTGACATGATGATGTCAGTACAGAAGTTGTAAAAAGTTTGATCAAGAGACATCCTTGCAGCCAGAATTTTCCATAGAGTGTCCTTGCCCCAGCCCGCCGGTAAAAATGTTTCACATAATTCACCCATGAAATCAGGGAATGTCAGAGCATGTAGACATGCCCGATTGTTTCTGACATATACACTGATATGCGAGTTCTGAAGGCCACTGGTAACCTTAGATACCTTCTTGTCATCCGTGATTGGATCCTTCGTGCCATGAAAGAAATCATCACATGCATTCTCCCAATCGAGAAGGGCACTCGGTGTTGTGATTCCGTCAGATAAGATAGGTGCCACTTTGTGCGCTGGATGAATTATGACAGTTGCAATACTGGTTGTAGACATTTTGAATCAATGTACAAGAGAGTAGGCAATAAAATCATTGAGGGAGCTGCAAGAAGAATCTGAGCAGGGAACAGGAGTTTAAGGTCTAGAAATTCCAAGCGGTTCAGGGGAAAGGATCAGTACAGAGTGGTTGGACGAAGGAGAATGGGACAGTGAGCGAGATTGTGTAGGCAAGGCTGATAAAGGCCAAGAGGGGATTGGTGAATCAGGAAGGGAACGAGCTGCAATCTTCCAATGAGAGCAAGTGAGATTTTGGAGTGGTGGTTCGAGAGTTAGGCCTTGTTGCAATATGGTCTTTCTTGTTGTGCACCGGTTGTCCAGCATGGAGGGAAAGGTGTCAAAACAGGAATGTATGTGATCAGAGTTGAATATATGTGCATGTTATGGGCAATATCAATAAGGCAGGACAGGAACTGGAACTGGAGATGAGTATATGCACTTGAAGAAAAACGCCTGGACTAGAAACAGCTGGACTTGAAGATGAGTATATGCACTTAATAAATAAAAAAGAGGCCTATACAGGATAAAGACCCAAGATCACGAAAGGAGATTGAAACTTGCATGAGTGCTTGTCAAAAATTTCACAGGCAAGGAAGGAACTGGGGGCGTTGTTGACAGTGAATATGAGAGAGAGGTCCAACACAGTTTGGATGGTGTTCAAAAAAAAGTGTAAATGGGTACTGAATCACTCGAGGAGAGAACAGTTCCAAAGTGTGTATATGAGATGAAGGTAAGGTAAAAAGGAAGGAAGAAACAAAAGCTAGGGTTGGTCTACTTATGCCTGCTACATAGTAGTGGGTCTTATCCTATGAGCCACCAAAGGTCTTCCATGGGTAAGTTTAGCCATGTTTGGTGTCCTCTGAGTGACTCGGTTTGGGGATGACCCTTTCTCTTTGTTGTCTTCCTCCATTATGTCCTTTTGTTTCAAGCTCGAGGGCTCTCCTGCTTCAGCTGAGGTTTCGTCTGGTTCTTGTTCCTATCTGTCTACCACTTGTGTGAACCGATTGGGCTTGTCTTTCTCAGGGGGGTCTGTGGACGTCGCTGTCTCCATGAAGATTGGTGACAGCTGGGCTACATGTGTTGTGTCTCTGCTTGTCTCGGATGAACACCAAGAGATTGATGTGGTGTTGGGTGGAGACTGGCAGGGCCTGGTAAAGGACCTTTGCTCTGCTACAGGATTTATTTATCCAGTTGCATTGGTAAACATTTATCTCAGGCTTTGAATGGCCATTGACATGTATTTCAGCAATGTTCCATTGTTTCTGGTCCTATACCCCCCTTGGAGGTCAGAGAAGAGCCTTCCCAGACATTTGCATTTGTAAGCAATGTTTCATAGTTCATTTGCTTGTGCGGTAATGATGAACATTTTAGCCCGGGGTAGTGCAAGGGCCGGTCAGTGGTGCAGACAGTGGAGGGTATGGATGCGTGGATTCAGCTGTAAGTTGGCATGTTAGTCTTTTGGTTAAGTTGCTAAGGTCTGAACAGGGATCATTCCCGAACTTCTCAGTTCCTCATGTCATTTTCCTTCAAACTTGACAGCTCTCCTGTCTCTTCTGAAGTATGGTCCCGTTCTTGATCTTGCATGTCTATCAGTTGTGTGCAACGTCTGGGTTTGTCTTTCTTGGGAGGGTCAGCAAATGTCACTGTCTCCGTGAAGATTGGTGACAGCTGGGCCGTGACACGTAAGAACGTCAATCGGGATGACTGGGATACGTTGATTTCACCCTGGATGGCATCGCTCTCATCAACATTGTGTCCAACCTCACAGATGCAACACCTTCAGGCCATAAACAGTTCCAAAGCCAAATCACACACAATGGCAGTACACACCTCCTTTTTCACTGCAATCTCGTCAACTGATTTGAAACAGGAAGTAGATAGAAGTACTTTACATGACCAGTCATCGACTCACAGGGGAACAGATATCCATGCTAGGGTAACATATGTGCTGGCTGTCTCTCACTAACTGGAGTCTGATCTTTTCTCCCAACAGGAATGTGCCCTTCATATTCACAGCTACACTGAATGGACGGATCCACGAGCCATGTATAGCAGTCCTTTGACTGTTGCAGTGCCCATGGCCATCAGAAACATTAGCGAGATGTTGCCTCCATATACCAAGAGTGACACCCTCCTCAGCCACAATGCCAGCTTTACATGGCACCGATCTATGGGAATTTTGTGACTCTGGAGAAGATGCATGTCTGGCCTATCGTTGCTGCCCCTTCTGACACAAATCGACACCTCAACCTATTCGGAAGTTTCATGTATACAGCCAGATCAATTGCAGTCCATATTGAGGCTTCAGGGAAATATCCGTGGGTTTAGTTCCGTTCCTTCGTTTCTTGTGCTAACTTATCTTAGGCAATCTTAGCACTGACAATCCTGCAAAGGGCGACTTTGAGAGATATGGCACTGGAGTGAGAACCGCCCAGAGCAGTGCCTCTTCGACCACCAGGTATGGCCATTTTCTTTTGAAGGTGACTCAATGTCCAATTTAGACACTCTACCACCGCCGCATACATAACACAGCTTGCACTGTCATGGTACAACAAAAAGCACCTAGCTGACTGCACTTGCTCAAATGTTGATTTTGAATAAAACCTGTTCTCCCTGAATGTGATCCTTAGCCCCTTTTCAGTGAGTTCAACCATGTCAAGAACGCCAACCCATCCCTCATATGTGGCTTGCAGGAATGGACAGGATACCCTACTCCAGCTGTATGAATGGTGGTCATGAGCACCACTGCCTTGGCTTTAAGTCTCATAGTGCTTGGTTCTAACTATTCATACTTCCTCTCCCTTTCGTATTCACAGCTCTCATTGTGTTTACTACTACCATCCTAGTGGGCTTGCCAGAGGTTATTTTTATTAAAATAGTAGCCATACATCAACTGGATCACGGAAATGTCAAGCGCCTTGTCAATGGGCGTGATACAATACCTCTCCCACTTGACTACATTTTCAACCAATGACAGAACTACGCTCTCTTCTCTGACATAAAAAATGAATACTGAACCGAATGATGGTCATGAATAACTTATAAAAAAATTCATTTCCTTTGAAAAGTCCATGTCCTGTCGATGTAATTGCCATAGTGGGCTTTGCGCCTGTAGGCACACTATGGTGGTTATAGCTTGATGTGTGTGTGATGCATGTGTAAATAAGAGCAAATGTGTGTCCTTGTGTATCCTTACACTTCACTTCAGCATTTGGTACAGCTGGCTTGGATTTCAGCACCCGTTTGCCACAATCTGGCTGTCCAGACACTCAAAACTTGCTTGGGTGCTTCTTGGGTGCTTCAGCTTATTTCTGATCAAGTCTGAAGCTTTGGATCAAAGTATTTGGCCAAGAGATATGGTCAACATTTTCGTGATCCAAAAAAAAAAAAAAAAACGGCCCACGCCCTATGTTCCGCACAATGCAGCACATGGCTGTAACATTGTGTAGATGTAATCTAAATATATAAGAGGAGAGTGGCACAGGATTACAAAGATTTTACATAATAGATCATGTAAGTGACCATCCTTCCTTTATACTGAGCCACGCAAGCGGCATTTGCCGAGAACAGCAGAAACAAACACATTGACAAACAAAACTTTTGCTTCTCAACCACCACCTTTGTCGCGACCACCCACATCTGCTCCATCACCTCCACCACCAACAACCACCACCTCCATTCGACTGCCCCCCACCACCACTGCACACGCCAACATGCCCCGAACCACCACTAGACATGCCAACAACAACAACGAGGCCACAATGAGGCCACACCATGTCATCAGCCAAACAGACAAAGGACAACGGCTGACGGCAACAACCTGGCATGTCAATGGACATGCCACATTGTTCAGACGGTGATGATGCATGTTGTCATCACCATCCACATTGATCCAGGTGAGTCACCCCCCTCCCCATTACCTTTTTTCACACAAAGGCAGGGGCCATGTCTCGACCTGTCGACCAACAACAGCCAAACGACGACCACACATGATAATGAAGGACGGACAATGGCCAGGTGAGCAATGTGTGTCCCTTTCCCCTCCTTTGTTCACACAAAAAGCAGGCCCACATCAGCAACGTAGCAAACAACAACAGATGAATGGATCATCATCGACAGTGTGCACCCATGAACAGAAAAACACAACGACAAGCCAAGGTGAGCAAGGTCACCTCCACCCACGACTGATCTTGCTGTCACAGAATCCAGGTGCCACGTCACTCTGGGCAACATGGCAACCAAACAACGAATGACGACTGCTGGTCGTTGTTCGTCATCATTGTATATCTTACAATGCCACGGTGAGTACCCCATTGACTTCCCTTTGACCCCCCCACCAACCACCACTGCACACAGCAGCGACGATGATGAACATCACAATGCCATGTCACACCACATCCACCATCCCCAACGACAAAACCAAGCACCAGGGCTCGCAAACTATGGTAAGTATGCATGAACAGAATCAAACAACAACAACGAGCCAAGGTGAGTGAGCTCACCTTCCCCTACCATCTCTTCAATGCAGAATCCAGGTGCCATGTCGCTGTCAGCGACGTGGCAACCAAATGATGAATGACAACAGAGACTTGTTGTTCGTCATGGTTGTGTAGTTCCAGTGAGTACCCCCTGTCCCATGTTTGTCCCAACATACCTCACTGAGACACAGGATGATGATGGATCAATGACATGGGATGACAACCACACTGCATGACAACGACGTGATGAGGAGGACTGGACGAAATCATGGTAAGCTAACCTCCCCCTCACCACTGATATACCTAACATGGAAAAGCTGGGGCCATGTTGCTGTCTGCAACAACATCATAGTTATTTAGTCATAGTAATAGTTACTGTATCTCTATCCTTATGTGTAGAATACCTCTTTAATGGTTATTGATATTAAACAATTGCTGAAAT
>Ga0307507_10009166_pt1 | contig 13296 bp, 4 predicted proteins | sample 7_EM_MG_FD_207223 | JGI IMG/M metagenome (GOLD analysis project Ga0307507, IMG submission 207223) | Populus trichocarpa ectomycorrhiza microbial communities from riparian zone in the Pacific Northwest, United States - 7_EM | ecosystem: Host-associated > Plants > Roots > Unclassified | place...
TTCGTAGTTGCTTAAATGCAAGTTCTTTCGCTTTCCCTGAACTCAAATTTTGCAGAACTATTCTCTCTTCTTCTTGTTTCTTTTTGACATTTCATGAATGTTGTATCACTTCTGCTTCATCACGCTGCGTGCACGGCATTTTTTTTCGTTAAATGCTGAATTACATAAATGTTGAGATAATTATCATTCCCTATAGAGAAATGTCATGCAAAGGATAGTAGAAATTTAAGAATAGCATGGCCTCATTGTGCTTCTCTACTTAGATTTAGCTCGTTGTAATCAAAACATTGCGTGCAAGGGATTTAGTGGAGTCTATTCTGTTGAACTAAATAAATATAAGGAATAAATATAGTGATTGCCACCTAATTTAGTCAAGGTTGTTTGTCACTGCACAAGGATCGAAAATCTTATGGGTTTTATGGAATCTATATTATCTGTTTTTCGGACATTTGGTATTGACATTTATTTAAAACACTACTGCACAATCCAGATTTCTCTGATCTTTTTCATTCTCCCTTCTATGGTGTGCGTTACTTGGAAAGCTCATAGTTGCTCTATTCTGAGACTTGTGTTTCCATTCTTACTCGTAGATGAACCTTTAAGCAAGTAAAACTCCGGAAACTTATACACTGGAATACTGTTCAGTCTTAGACTTGCAATCATCAAGATGGTGATGATAGATACAAAACACCATGCCAATCGCCTTGATACCATTCATTTTGTTATGAAAAAACACCACACTTAGGGCTGGAACTCTGGAACTATAGGCAGACCCAAGGCACCAATGGCATTGGAAAAGAGTGAAGACACCTAAAAAATCAATCCTCAAGGGCCAATAGATAAAACCAACCAAGTTGTAACTGTCCAAATCAAAGTCATGAGTTTGGTTACCTTCCCATCTCTTTGCTTAAACCTTTCTAAACTGATGAGCAACCCTATAAAATTCATTACATATGTTGATTAGATCAATTACAATAAAAAAAAAAAAAGCCAAGATACATTCATTGAGTTAATTCATGATATTTGAGCTGATAAAGCTTCAAGAATTCCTTTTAAAATGGCACAAGCAAGATATGAGGTTGTTTAACATGTACCAAAGCTTGGTAAACAACTTTATGTTAATGGTTAGATCTTTTAATCCAGCATTTGAATCGAGTTAAAATATTACTAGAATATTTTAAAGGTTCTATTTACTATAGAGTTAAAATCTCAAAGCAATCAGGAAGGTTTTTCTATAAGACTCAAAAATTACTGTTTGAAAATACATGGATTGGGCTTTTATTTATACAAGACTTGAGCTTTGTATTTTATTTTACTCATTCTTTTAAGTTAGTTATTTGAGTTTAATTTTTAGCCCATAGTTAATTAGAGTTTATTTCTGTTTAGGTCAAACATATACATATCTTTTATTTTGGGATGTGGAAAAAACAAAAACAAATAATTGATATCGAATAAAAATTTTCGTAAACATTCTTATTTTTAATTTTTAATTGACTTTTCATAACTTTTTAAGACTCTGATACCATATCAAAAAATCATTTCAACCCAATAGTTTAAGCTGTTAGATGAAATTCCAAGATATAATTTATATTATTTTCTAACAACCAAAACTCTAGAATTGTTTTTTATATAAATAAAAAGTTGGACAATGCACAAGCAATGAGAGCATTACCCATTTGCAATTTCCATATGCTATCAGAAAAACAGGGGCGTGTTTGTGGCCCTTTCCATTCATTTTCTACATTGTTTTCATTAGAAACATCCAAAATCATCTTAAAGACATGTAAATATTTTATTTTGAATTTCAAAAACCATTCAAAATCACTCTAGAAAACCAAAAAATCGAACCACTCTCTCCTCCCTTTACATTTATGGACCTTAATGTAATACAAATGAAGTTTAGGGATTTTTTAGTATAAATCTAGAACTTTAAGGAGCAAAGTGAAGAAAAATACATAAGATTTTTTAAAAAATCACTTTGTTTTTTTGGGACAACTGCGTCATTTTTCCACTACAGCAGGGCTTGGCTACAGCAAGCCCCTCTTTGTTTTAGCTTCTTTAAAATTAATATTAATTTTTGTCTATGAAAACTAAAAAAAAAAAGATCTTAAAAAGAAGCCAAACAAACCAATAATATAAAATCCAAAAATAATATAACTTTTTCAAATTATTAAATTGGATCCATATTTTTTTTATAAGAAAATTTTCATTATTGTCTTATATCACATTTACTCATTTCAGGAAAATTTTCCATTAAATTATTTATTTTGACCAATTTTGCTAATTTATTAAAATAACTCCTTCAAATAAAAACATTCATTCTAATACCATATTATCGTCCTAAATATCAGTAGGACTTTAAATAATTTTTGTGTTCATATAATGCAGTTTACATATTCATACAGCATACATTATAATTATAATAAACAATGAAGCTCTTTTTCTTTTTATTTATTCTATTTTTAAAATAAAGATGTGAAATTTTCTTATAATAACATGTGATAGAAAAAATATATTTTTAATTTTTAACTATGCTAGTAAATAAATTGTATAAATTTTCTTAATTATTATTAATTTCTCCAACAAAATTTGACAACTTGTTGGAGAGGAAAGATTTGAAACGAAGGAAAGAGGAAGAGGATGACAAGATCTAATGGGTTTTACCGAAACTGGTATGTGGGCTGAGATATGTATTGTCTGTTTTTCAGGCCCATTAGCCTCTAGGCTCGTTCTATCTAGTCCAGTTTGTGGGTTTTTTGTTTGGGTTTTTCAAATGCATTGCAATAAAATTTTCATCTCTTTGTCATTTTATTTATTTATTTTAGAATTGAAATTTATAAATTTTTTTATTTTTTTATAAGGTTATCTCGGTCTCGTTACTTAGATCACGATTTTAGCGGTTTAATCCAGGTTGACTCGGGTTATGTTTTTTAGGGGTTTTTTAATTGATTTTTTTTTCTCTAATTTCATCATTCAATATTAGGTTGACTGATAATTGTGTTTCATAATTTGTTTTGATTTAATTTCTATAAAGTTATCTCAATCTTATAATTCGAGTCGTGGATTTAACAAGTTGATTCAGGTTGATATGGGTCGATCCAATATGTTCTGTCTCGATATATTTTTTTAAAAAAAAATCTTGAAGTTTTTTTAGTCAAATTATATTTTTAGTGGTTGTTCGAGTTGTTTTTTGTTCTGTCAAGTCAACCAAATCATATCAAGTCAATCCTCACACGGTTTAATTTTTTTCCTAACTAAAAAACATAACAATAATACTTTGATATTTTTATATTAAAAAAATAACTACACTTGCATCAGTTCAATAACGTAGTGGGTTAGTATATTCTTAAAGAAAGAGGGAGTTGGGTGGTTATCATAAAACCTTACACTGTATGTATGTTTGGTATTGTGGTAACTTTTATGGTTGTGGTTTGAAAAAAGTTGTTTTATGAAAAGTACTTTTTGTTGAGGTTGGTTTGGTATTTATATATGTTTGGTTAAAACTGTGATTGAAATTGAGGTTGAATAAAAATTAATTTAATGTGTATGGTTAAACATGCTTTTCAAATTGATGTTATAAAATAACTAAAAATGATATATATTAGTATTGATGGTTTTTAATATAAATATTGTAGATTTAACTACCATTATTACATCATTAAATAAATAATATTTTATATCAAGTGTTTTTTATTGTTCCATTAACTTATCTACAATTTCATCACGTATGAAATTCATCCAATAAGGATTATATTTTTCATGGTTTTTTGAGTGTGCAACAAAATTAGGTAAAATATCATCATAAACAAAATTGGAATTGCAATCAAATTCCGCAAATGCTACGTCATCATGCGATCTCCTTCTAATTTATGTAGTGTTATTGAATAATATTAAACATTAGTTTTTCAAGTAAAACATAATTTTAAAAAATAGATTTTTTTTTACTGAGTTGGACGCGGTCCAATAAACAGTGGAGCCACTATTCACGTGAACAGTGTCCACTGAATTAATTCACTTGAAGTGAATAGTGCCGAGTAAATTAATTCACTCTGCACATACGTAGCAGAGGGGAAAGCAGCTCTCAGCTGCTTTCGACAAACCGATGGTTTCAGCATAAATTATATGGGTTTCACACAAATAATAAATTAAGTTTTGATATTATCAAATATATTGTTTGTAAACTAAAAGTTGTAGCGTAAACAAACACTCTCAAGTACTGCATATCCTTAATCACCTATAAATGATCATGTCATTATTCTTATAAAATCTTGATTAAAAAAATGATCATGTTATTTATTATTTCAACGTGTAAATTATTGCTGAAGTACAATGTATTCCGTTAACAAAATACAGGAAAACGAAATAATGATGTAGACAGGTTATTAGCGATTTAAATATAATTAATTTACAATAGAATAATTATATATATATATATAAAAACCTTACTAGCTTGCTTCTTGGAAGTTTCGAACTTATCGTCAATCCCTCTTCACGCAAACGGAAGGCCTAAACAATTTACTATATATATATATATTTCAAAAAAAGAAAACATTGAGTTAAAAAAATAGCAATTTGTTATATTACATATACTCGATAAAATTATTCGACATAGTTTCAAATAACTTAATTTGTTTTTATTTTTCATTGTTATAAATGATCGGTGGATATTTTTTTTAACATCTAAAGTAGATTTCATACTAGTTTGCATATATTGAGATACGTGGGAGAGACTCGAGTGTCATGGAGCACATAAATATCCTCTTGCTCCACCTCTTATTATTATTATTATTATTATTATTATTATTCAATGATGATGCCTAACTTTCAATTTTTAAGGTTTTATTTGAAATTATAATAGCGGTTGCAGTTTAAAGTGTATTTTGTTTAGAAATATATTAAATAATATTTTTTTATTTTTAAAAAATTATTTTTAAAATAAACACATTAAAATAATTTGAAAAAATTAAAAAATTATTTTTTAATAAAAATAAATTTTAACTGCGCTTACCTTGGACGATAGAGGCAATACAAGCTAGGTCTATATTGGGGTAGGTAGGCAACTCTAGGCAGAAAAGAACACAAATGTTCATAAATGTAGAACGTGGGTTTTTCCTTGACCTTCTCTTCAATGATTGTACATTAAAATATTATCAGAAAAATCCAAGCTCGAGTCGACCGTTCAAATCTTGTAATGTGACCAGAGATCTTTTTTAAAATCAGAGGGTAGGGCCATGCATTGTCTCTATTGTATTTTATGGACAATATAGCGTTTGGGGTTTTTTTTTTTTTTAATCGTGCCATCCACATGCACTCTTATCTAAACAGAAATGGGAATTTAAATTTCTTTTTTCTTGTTTTTAATCTTGATTAAATTGAGGGTCACACGCTATAGAATCTTGTGCCATTGTCAACTTGATTGATTAAGACCTCGACATTAAAAAAACAATTGGAAGATATAAAAAATGAGGACCACATGACCGGAAAAGGAATTCTTTTGAAGGAAAAACACAGAGGGCCACCATGAACGAGGGGAGCAACTAAAGAGAAGGAGGTGGTGTGTTAATTGTGTAGTAGCTAAATTGTTGTTTTCATTGAGGGAACAATGCGAGTTGTCACCATATGTCAGGTGGGGTTAATTTACCTTCTTCTTTTTTTTTAACATGAGTATCTGGACCAGTTTACATATACCTCGATTAATTTTACGGACCCTGAAATTAACGATCATGGAAGTCTTCAGTGACCCTGAGAGAACTCGAACTCGTGACTATTAGAAAGCAAACAAAAAACATGACCAATTGAACTATCAATTAAATTACATTTATTGAATAATGGAGAGATGTATAATTGATTTTATTACACCCGTTTAGTGCTGTAAATCATTCTTAGTTTATATATTATAATATGGTATAAATTGTTCAACATGCACTCGACGAAGAATATTATGTTTTTTATATTCATGTCAATTTAGAGAGATCCTCATCGTATCTTCATCAAAACTAAAGATTAAAGATATTCTTACAAACTTGATTAATTGAAGGTAGATATACAGCATTTTTAAAAAAATAAATGTGTTAGAAAATCAATTTCAAATATAATAAATACATGAAGCTAATAATCGACCATCCATTCTTAAACTTCTTAGATGATTAATTGAAGGTAGATATACAGCATTTTTTAAAAAATAAATGTGTTAGAAAATCAATTTCAAATATAATAAATACATGAAGCTAATAATCGACCATCCATTCTTAAACTTCTTAGATGATTAATTGAAGGTAGATATACAGCATTTTTTAAAAAATAAATGTGTTAGAAAATCAATTTCAAATATAATAAATACATAAAGCTAATAATCGACCATCCATTCTTAAATTTTTTAGATCAATTAGATTGTTGATAGTATGGTAGCTTTTACTTTTTACCAACCACGAATAAAAAATCATTTGATTAGCCAAATAGCTTCTGCCCTTTACATTGACTTCACATATAATTGCGTTTTAAACCTTAGTTTTGTAAAAGCTAAAATAACATACTTTTCATCTATTTTGCATGTAAAAATCGATCACACAACAGTTTTAACTGAATATTTTTTTTTAAAACCAAAACTTAAAAGTGTTTTTTTAATTTATTTATTTTTAAAATACAATCGCAAAAATAACCACAATATGGAGTTTAAGACCTCGGATTGAGCCTATCCCTCCTCTTTCCTAAAAATAAACAAATAATAGATGGAAAATAAGTTCGGCTGACCATTTCTATCCTCAAGCTTGGAATATTGGCCCTCTTTATTTTGGAAATTCATGACCACTTGAAACGTGCAATATATTTCTTTTTTCTTTTTATTTGATGGTCAGGACTCAGGAGCATTCTCGTACTAACTTACATGTTAATAATTAAGATTGGTTTTTTTTTTGTCTAATTAATTTTAAGAAGCGCATCCTTAATTCATATCGGTTGAATCACTGATCAAGGGATTTTCTTTTTAGATATATATGATTACAAGGTTCAACTTAAAAAAAAAAAAAAATCATTGATGATCATACTGATGGGTTCAAGACCCGTAACCATGTGAATTGGATAACAAAACATTTCTTTATATACATAAATAAATAGACATATTGATGGGTTCAGGACCCGTAACCATGTGAATTGGATTAAAAAAAAACTTAGAGCTCGGCTACACACACATACCAGTTGATCATGTCAACAGAAGGAAGGCTGGAAGGAAAGAAAATGAGGATCTGAAGACGGAGGTTAAAACCTGTTTACAAAGCATTTTAAAAGAAAATTGAATTTTTTTTATTTTTTTTATTTTAAATTATTGTTTTTTTAGTGTTTTCGTATCATTTTGATGTGCTGATGTCAAAAATAATTTTTAAAAAATAAAAAAATATTATTTTAATATATTTCTAAATAAAAAACACATTGAAAAACAATCGTAACAACACTCTCAAACACCATCTAAGAATCAGTGATAGTAAAAGGAAACAAGGGAGATTAAGAGAGAAAGAGTAAACTAATTCTAATGGGTGTAGCTCAACTAGTTAGATTCTGGATTTATTTTGCAGAAATTACCAGTTCGAGTATTATAAATTTCATGACTACTGAATGCTTATATAATTATTAATTTTAAAATTATAAAAAATTAATCAATAAAAATATATATAAACTGACTCAAACATTTACGATAGGATAGTAATACTCGATCAGGATCTTCCACGTTGTTCACCAAGAACCATAATTATTATACATGTGTTACACAGATGACCGGCACTGCTTGATAAAGAAGATGAAAAATAACACACTGACACTGTTTTAACAGCACACATGTGACAGACACTGATTTAATAGTACACATGTAAGCAAAGAAATATTCAAAGATGGACAGATTTAGTGAAATGACTGCTGACGAACGCATTGACGAATGCTTGAGCATCTTTCAGGAAGAGATGGCCTGGTCTTGTCTCGTCAAGGGGGCATGGATCCGTGGTCTTCTGATCCCGTGCTAGCTACCACCTGCTGAATTGAAGGAAATATCATCAGAACTCGATTCCAGGATTTCAAAATCATCGTTCAGATCTTCTTGTTCTTGATCATGGAGATTATAAACGAGACGTTGGAGTTGTTGCTTGTGGTCTTCGAAGAACATTGGACTTTGAGAATTATGATTTGTATTGGAATGAAAAATTATTGATCCAATGTTGAAGAATCGAGGCCGAGACCATTACGGAGGATCATGCACCAAATTGTATGATGCTGTTCTTGATCATTCATTCATGGTCTTTCAACACAATCTGCAAGGCTTTGTTAGCCAAATTCATATATCCTAGCAAGATATATCCAGAATAAAAACTCAGTTTTGGTAAAGATGTAATGACTCTGTGTAGAGAAGACAGTGAGAAAAGGGTACGTGGGATGAATGACTACAAGCCAAAAAATAATCTCCTACATGGCCCATGCTTTCTGAGTAATATAGAGTGGACCTGATGGAGAGTGTGGACAGAAAAACCCAGAAGGTATTTGTTCAAGATGAGGATTGTTTTCATCAACAAGGAGGGAAGATTGGATTAAGTCAAAGAAAAAGACATGAAAAATGGTAGGTTGGATGTTGGATTTTTCGGGATATCTTGATAAGAGATCAAGAAGAAAGTTGTATGTTAATTTGATATGTTTAACTTCAAACTAATATCATCAAACCATTGTTGTTTCCACCGAAGTAAATGTGGTTGAGGAAGGAGCTTAATTTTGCATCGTTTCAAGCATTTTTTTGAAAGCTTGACATATTTATTTCAACAATAAAATTGTTAAGAAATATATTTATTTTATTTTATTTATTAAAAATAGAATAATATTTTTATAATCTATATATAATTTTTTTATATTTAAATTAACATAACTTTTTCAGAATAAAGTGATCATGCAATATCAATTAAACCATAGTCTCCTCCTCTCTTATTTTTGTATTTCTCTTTGTTTAATTTGGATTGTTTAACATGGTATCAAATCATTATTTCATGAAATGAGACTTAATCTCAAACATAGTTTTCGCGGATCCAACTCCGCAGTGAGTTGGTAGAGGATTTGCAGGGGGCAACACATTCTTGTTGAGGTTCGGGGTAAAGAGAGGATATTTGTTCAGTTTCTGCAATATGTTATTTCATCCTTCTTTCAGTTTCTGCATTTTAGTATTTTGTCTTCCCTCCAGTTTCTACAATCTGGTATTTGCATCTTTTTTTTTTATTATTGATTATGGCTACTAAAAGAGACAAGTCACTTTAGTCTATGAGTGTGAGGTTGAATGGAAAGAATTATTCGTATTGGAGTTATGTGATGAAAATTTTTCTTAAGAGTAAAAAGATGTGGGGATATGTTCGTGAAACTTATGTGATACCTAGGAGTACTGATGAGGGTTATGCTGCTTTGATAGATACTTGGAAAGCAAACAATGCAAAGATTATTGCTTAGATTAACAATTCTGTTGAGTATTTCGTAGGTACGTAGTTGGTGAAGTAAGAGACAACAAAGAAAATTTAGGATCATCTACAAAGGTTATCCACGCTTTCAAATTTTGCAAAGCAGTATCAATTAGAGAATGACATACGAGCTCTTCACCAGAAAAATATTGAGTATTCAGAAATTTTATTCTGCTATGACAGAATTTTAGGATCAATTAACTCTTATATAATCGGTAGAATTAAAGGCATGTGGTGCCTATATTGCTCGTAGAAAGCAGCAATGATTGGTACAGTTTTTAACGATACTTCGTAGTGATTTTAAAGGACTTAAAGGTTTAATTTTGCATCGTTCTCCACTGTCTTCTGTTGACTCTATTGTTAGTGAGTTATTGGCCGAAGAAATACGTCTCCAATCTTATTATGAAAATGAAATTCTTTCTGATTATAATCCTTATGTACTAACAGTACCCTCAAACTCATTATTTAATCATCAGAATAAGCCTTATACAAGGGTTGCCTTCGACGAGTGCAGTTTCTATAAGCAGAAAGGTCATTGGAAGGCTTAATATTCCAAAGTTAAGATAGCAGAATCAAGCTTGGAAGCTTGACAGCCGGTCACAATCTAAGACTTATAGACCACCTCAGGGTTATAAACCACCACACCGTACCACAATATTGCAGCAGTAGTTTCATTAGGTTCTATCACTGATCCTAGTACTCTCGCTAAACAATTTCAGAAGTTTCTCTCCTTACAGCCACAAGCAATGTTTGTTTCGTGTTATGACTGCTGATGACACTCTTATGCCCTTAGCAGATGTTGGTTCTATTATCACACCTCACTTGTCTCTCCCTAATGTTTATCTTATTTCGAAACTCAAAATGAATCTTGCTTATATTGGTCAGTTATGTAAGTCTGGTAATTATTTAGTCATTTTTTCCTTTTTTTTTGTTGTGTACATGATCTACAATATCATAAGCTAATTAAGATAGACCGTAAAGAGAAGGGACTATATATTTTGGATGGGTTAAAAGTGTCACTTCTTGTTGTTGTTGTTGCTGCTGCTACTACTAGTGTTGATTTGTCTTATTTTCATTTGACTCCTTCCTCTTCTAGTTTTTTTATGGCATTCTTGTTTAGGTCATGCTTCGTCTTCTCGTTTGAGATTTTTAGCATCCATAATAGCTTTAGAAAATTTGCAAACTTGTGATATTTCTTATTGTAGTGGATGTAAACAGATGAAATTTTATGAATCTTTTATTCAAAGTATTTCTGTTTCTTCTTCTTCATTTGATTTGATTCATTCTTATATATGGGTACCTTCTCCTGTTGCCACTAAAGGAGGGTCTAGATATTATGTTTCTTTTATTGATGATCATACTCGTTATTGGTGAGTTTATTTAGTGAAACATCATTCTAAATTCTTTGAGATATATATAGTCTTTCAAGCTCTTGTCAAAACTCAACATTATGTTGTTATTAAATGTTTTAGGTGTGATTTGGGTGGAGAATACACCTCTAATAAATTTTATGAGTTGTTTGTCTTAGAAGGAACCATTCACCAAACTTCGTGTACAGATACTCTTGAGTAAAATGGAGTTGGTGAAAGAAAACATAGGCACATTGTCGAAACTGTTCATTCTCTCTTGTTGTCTACTTATGTTCCTAGTAAATTATGGGGAGAAGTTATTCTTACTATTGTAACTTTGATTAATACAATTTTATCTTCTTAGATTTCAAGTTTTTCTCCTTTTAAAAAGTGGTATGGGTATGCCCCTGATTATTCCTTCTTTAGAGTTTTTGGTTATACTTGTTTCGTTCTTTGTCTTCATATAGAACGCAGTAAGTTATCCTCTTGATCTGTTATTTATGTCTTTCTTAGTTATGGTGCAGGTAAAATGGAATATCGTTGTTTTGATCTAATAACTTAACAACTTTATGTGTCTCATCATGTTGTCTTTCTCGAGCATATACATTTCTTTTCTATTCCATCCACTACTCATAGCTTGACTAGATCTGATGTTATTTGTATAGATTTTTTTTTTTGAAGATTATGATAGTTTATCATCTTAGGTTCCTAGTACCTCAAATACTCCTCCTCATGTTTGACCTATTCGTACTGATCATTCTGCAGGTATTGACACTTTACTCTTTAACACACTTGAAACTCCATTCTCCTCTACGGTCCCTTCAGTTCCATTTGAGATTGTGGATCTATCTTTATGTTAATCCGTACGCATTTGTAAGTCCACAAAGTTACTAGATTTTGCTTATACTTATTATTCTTCATCATTTACTTTCTTTTTAGCTTCTATTCATTGTCTCTCTAAGCTATTTTCCTATAAAGAGGCAATTTTTTTTTATCCTTTTTGGTAACAAACTATACATCAGGAACTTTCTGCTTTGTATAAGATAGATACTTAAGATTTGGTTCATCTACCTCCTGGTAAGAGTGTTGTTGATTGTCATTTGGTAAATAAGATCAAGATTAATTCTAATGGGTCTATTGAGTGATACAAGCTAGGTTGGTTGCAAAAAAACACTCTCAACAGTATGGTATGGATTATGAGGAGATATTTTTCCCTATTGCATAAATGACTATTATTCATACTCTTATTGTAGTAGCTTCAGTTCGTCCATGACATATCTCTCAACTTGATGTTAAAAATGTCATTCTTGAATGGAGATCTTCAAGATAAATTTTATATGGCATCCCTTTCTGGTGTTTCACATGACTCTGAATATGTTTGTAAGCTCAAGAAAGCGTTATATGGTGTCAAACAAGCACCTCATGCGTGGTTTGAGAAATTTTCTATTGTGATCTCTTATCTTCAATTTGTTTCTAGTAGTCGTGATTATGCTCTTTTTGTTAAGTACACTGATGCAGGTCGTACCATTCTGTTTTTATATATTGATGACATGATTATTATTGGTGATGACATTGATGGTATTTCAATTTTGAAAACAAAGTTAGCTAAACAGTTTGAAATGAAGGATTTGGATTATCTACGATATTTCCTAAGTATTGAGGTAGCCTATTCACCCAGAGATTACCTTCTTTCTCAGTCAAAATATGTTGCAGATATTCTTAAGCAGGCTAGACTTACTGATAATAAGACTGTAGATACTCTCATTGAAGTTAACGCAAGGTATTCTTTTTCTGATAATTTATCTTTGTTAGATCCTACTTTATATCGTGCTATTGTTGGGAGCTTGGTATATCTCATTATTACTCATCCAGATATTGCGTATGTTGTTCATGTTATTGGTCAATTTATTATTTCTCCTACTACCGTTCATTGGACAGCTATTATTTGTATTTTGTGATATCTTCGAGATACAGTCTTTTATAGTCTTTTACTTCCATCCACCTTTTCCTTGGAGCTACATGCATACTCTGATGCTGATTATGGTAGTGATCCCACAGATCACAAGTCTGTTACTGGTTTATGTATCTTTTTAGGTGATTCTCTTATTTCTTGGAAAAGCAAGAAACAATCTATTATTTCTCAATCTTCAACCGAAGCAAAATATTGTGCTATGACATTTACTACCAAAGAGATTTTTTGGTTACGTTGGTTACTTGCAGATATGGGAGTCTCATTTTCTCATCCTACCCCTATGTATTATGACAGCCAGAGCTCTATTTAGATTGCTCACAACTCAGTTTTTCATGAATAAACTAAACACATTAAGATCAATTGTCATCTTACTCATCATCATTTGAAGCATGACATCATTATTTTGCCTTTTATTTCTTCTTCTTCTTCTTTACAGTTGCAGATTTCTTTACCAGGTCGCATTGTATTTCCCGTTTTTGTTTTCTAGTTGGCAAACTCACAA
>Ga0307507_10009167_pt1 | contig 13296 bp, 7 predicted proteins | sample 7_EM_MG_FD_207223 | JGI IMG/M metagenome (GOLD analysis project Ga0307507, IMG submission 207223) | Populus trichocarpa ectomycorrhiza microbial communities from riparian zone in the Pacific Northwest, United States - 7_EM | ecosystem: Host-associated > Plants > Roots > Unclassified | place...
ATTTACATTTTCAATAAAGAAAATCTACTAAAATTTGGCAGAGTCTCTCCTATATTACGAGATTCCAAGTTATCGACTAGAACATATTTCACTTTAATAGTCATCAAGTTATAACTCAAACATTGTCCAATCATCCTGGACTTATTACATCATCGGATGAAAATACTTCTAATACTCATCCACCGAATTTTCCACCATTATAATAAAGCATCATAGATTAATTACATACATTCATAATTCTATCATAACAAAAGGATTATAATGTCATAAAAGTTTTTTAACATATTCTAATTTAAATAGTTTAGTAAGCATAAGGATTTTCATTATTACATGTCAGATTTCCATTACAAAAGAGATACATTTTACATATTCATTTAATTTGACAAAAGGGATCCTAAGTATTTACCAATCTGCTCATGGTTGCGAGGTACCTAGAATTTAATTCATTATATAACATAATAAGATAAAGTTACTTAATAGGTTAATCAAACAAGATGAATAATTTTAATATTACATTCCAATTATATCATGTCACTATCCATAATTTCTTTTACAAATCAATTGATCTTAACTAACAGATTATGAATTTTAGCCATTCTCGACCCAATGCTACTAACTCATTTTCAAGTATACTCTCACCCTTTTCTGGGTGTTTACTTTTGTTTCCCATTTCTGGAAATGACCTATCACCGGGTAGTTAAGTCTCCTCGCCCATTTTCCTGACACTAGTTCCATTACTGGATAACTAGTTCCTTTATCCTTTACCGGCATTAGTCTAATTACCAGGAAGCTAATTCCTTCGCCCATTACGGGGCACTAATGCCATTATCAAGAAGCTAGTTTCTTTGCCCATTATCGGGAAGCTAGTTCCTTTGCCCATTATCGGGAAGCTAGTTCCTTTGCCTATTATCGAGCACTAGTCCCATTACTGGAAGCTAGTTCCTTCGCTTTAATTTTTTTTTTTGCATGAAATCAAAACACTTTTCTATAATTACAATTGATTTACTCTTTAAAACTTAATAAATAAAAGGATTGAGGTGTCAAATACCTATTTGTTATTGAAGCTCTTGTTGTACCTCCCTGCTGCTGCACAACTCCCAAGGCCTTTCATCGTTTAACAGGTATACCACATCAATATATTTTTTTCCATACACATTTCACATAACAATAATCTTAGTTGATTTCTTTCAACTTAACCGTCATTTACAATTCAATGCTCATTGAATTTTATTTCATTTTCTCCTTCCATCCATTTTCTTAGTTTATCTATCAAGAGAAATTTTTTTTATAATTTCATTCACACATGTATATTAAAATTTGTTTTTGCAACCTTCACAAATTAATTCTTGCATTTAAAAAACTCTTAAACAAAGTAGAAGTTAGCCAACTTTGGCTAATATGTAACTTAACCATAAAAAATACTGTTTCTTATTTTAATTATATCTGAAGTTATGAAATTTAGTTTTGAACGTGGCTTGTTCTTATGAAAGCTAAGATTCCAAGCTACATCTTTACTGAAGGGAGGGAAGCTCAACTTTGCCATTAATGCTCCCAAATTACCCATTATCATGACTTGTTGAAATTGTCCCACGTAATTTTCAGCTTGATTTCCCCTCGGATGTTAACCTATATCTGGATATTTAGAACTCTAAATTAAGTAAAGTATGTCCCGTTGGAAAGCTAACATCTCCGGCTATAACTTTTATAAAGAAACCTATCCCAAATTTTATCATTTTCATGCCCTAATCTCTTGTGAACTTTAAGAGACGAGGCAATCCAATTTTATTATCTAGGGCTTTACGAGAAATCAAACATTTTTATTTGACTTCTAACCATTCAAAACAACCATTTTCATGTTATATTCATTATAACATCACCAAATATAACCTTCTAAAACCAATTAACCCAACTCATATTTTTTTAAAATAGTCAAAACTATTTTAAGGAAAACATGCTCATTGTAGGAATTCATACATATACTAAATTTCACCAACATTAGCATAATCATATACATTTCTAATTCATTACAAACATTTATCACACTCCACACTAACAATAGCATAAATGAGAAAAAATGTATATTTTTCCATTATAAGTCTTCGTCTATACCTTCATACACATCAATCTTTTCAAAGATCAACAACCTCATTGAATTAGACAAAAAAAAATTTACAAGCATAATGTGGTCAACACCATAACTTCCTCATACCATGATTTATTCAAAAATTCTTTCCCATTAATTCCTCCCTTTCATGAAAAATCAACATATTACAATGATTTTCACCTCTAAATTCAATAATCATCCTCAAAGTTCCAATCCACAACAACATAATCAATTCATGTTATATATTATAACTAAACATATCTAAAATCATCTCCCACACAAAATTATGGATTGATAATTCATAATTCACTTATGTAAACACATTTCTATTACACATTATTTGGTTTCCTCTTGGCCGGCTATAAATGCCTTTAGGAACAACATGCTTTCATCATTATTTCTTCCTAATTTAACATCTATTACAAGTTATTATAACCTAATTGATTCAATTCATCATCAATTTGCATTTCCCCTTCATAATTCACTTATGTAAACACATTTCTATTACACATTATTTGGTTTCCTCTTGGCCGGCTATAAATGCCTTTAGGAACACCATGCTTTCATCATTATTTCTTCCTAATTTAACATCTATTACAAGTTATTATAACCTAATTGATTCAATTCATCATCAATTTGCATTTCCCCTAAATTTCTATCATGAACCCGAACTTTAATTTAATGATTTCTACCTCAATTGTTATTATTTTTGTATGAAATTGCAAGATTAGGTTTAGAATTTTTTACAAAACGTTAATCTAGTCTTTGAATCCCAACCAGTTAAAGTTTTTCAAAACCTCTCCTTAGAAACCTTTGTTACCGTGAACAATGTTGGTTCCTCCCTTGGTGTCCTTCACTTTTCTCTTTTGTTTAGATGCTTATGGGTGTGATGATGAGTGTTTCTCTCAATCCCCCTAAACACCTTGATTTCTCTAGGTTTCCTTTTAAGAATTTTGAAGAAAAAATTCAAATCTTCCTCCCCTCTGTAATTTCCGGCACAGCCGGCCTTTAGGAGGAGAAAGGAAGATGGTTTTTATATGTGAAACTTCTCCTATTTATGCTTTGGCCCCTCCTTTATATAAATCTTAATTTGTCCCTAAAGTTTCTAATAAATCCTCTCCTCTCATAACAAGTGTCTCACCACTTTATTTTTCACTCATAAATATAATTTTTTAATTTTTCTAAATCTTAATTTAACCCATTTTATTTCTGGGTTTCATTTATTTATTATTTTATTTTTAGTCGATGTATACAAGAACGATCTTAGATACTTCAAAAAAAGATAGAAAAGGTGAGGATATGTAGGTAAAAAAAAGAATAACGAGGTTCACAACTTGGAAAACAACTATTCCCAACCTTAGAAGTAATAGGTTAATATATAAAAATTAAATCATCAAGAGAGTTCCGATGGCAGTAGTTTTTCAAACCCCATGTATAACCCAATAGTTGTTGGTTTGAATTTTTCTACATAATTCCCCAACAACCAAGTAGTCAATATCCTTCAGAACCAATAATTCTTTGGACAATCTAGTAACTATCCCAATACCAATAACCAATCATACAAAAACCATTGAAGAAACCAAGAGCCCTTATAACCATTTCCTTTACCTATGAGCGAAATGTTCAAAAGACTAGTTAATATAGGAAAAATTCCTCCCATTTCTACCACTTTATCCCAAATGATATAGGTCAGACCAAACCTGTGAGTATCATTCTGGTGTTGTAAGACATAATCTTTACAATTGTTTTGCTTTCAAAGACAAGCTCTTGCAACTTATCAAAGCTAGGTGGATAACATTTGATGACGCCCATACTCTCAACATTAATCCTCTACCAGACAATACTAAAGCATATAGAGGGGGATGAATATGATCATCAATGGCTCTAAAGTAATAGAAAAGGATCAGTTCTAAAAGTGACAATAAGTAAGTTATTTGATATGTTTCAGGTAAGAAGAAGGATAATGAGTTTCATAACTTGGAGAATAACTATTCCTAGCGTAATAGGCAATGGGGTAGTAGGAAAATATTAAACCATCATGAGAGTTCCAATGGAACTAGTTTTTCAACTCCCATGTATAACCTGACAATTCCTAATTTAAATTTTCTATGTAATTCCCCAATAACCAACTAGTTATATCTATTAGAACCAATAATTATTTGGACAATCTAGTAACCATCACAATACCAATAACCAGTCATGCATAAACCATTAAAGAAACCAAGAGCCTTTACCACTAGTCCTTTTACCTATCAGCAAAATGTTCAAAAACTAGATAACAAGGGAAAAGTTGCTTTTATTCCTACCACCTTATCCCAAATGATAAAAGTTAGACTAAACCTATGAGTATCATTCTGGTGTTGTAAAAGATAGTCTTTGTAATTGCTTTGCTTTCAAAGACAAGCTCTTTTAGTTTATCAAAGCTAGATGGATAACATTCGATGATGCCTTAATGTTAACACTAACACTTTGCTAGGCCATACTAAATAAAATGAAAGGGTGAATATGATAACAAATGGTTCTAAAGTAGCAGAAGAAGAGTAACTATGAAAGTGACAATGAGTTAGTTATTTGATATGTTGATATAAGCTAATTATCTTGGTCCACCTTCAAAGGCATAAGCTATGAAATATCCTCAAGAGTATTGCAAATTTCACTTCTAGTTTGGACATGATATTGATTTTTTTAGGGAAAATTATTATAAAGTAGAGACAATGTTAACTCTCGGAATGCTGGAGTTTGAAGATGTCAGGATGGAAAATATGGTAAGGATGGTATCTTTTCAAAAAGAGTAAACAACAATATGTAGGTAGTTGAATGGTCCTTCCGACATGAAGTAAACCATAAATAGTTCTCCCAAGATGGTTTTGACAAAGATGATCTACTCAAGCAATATAGATTATAGTGCATTGTCTTATAACTATAGTACACCCATTAGAATATGAAAGCTTCCCCAAATATACCAATAAAATAAGGGGTTTGACTAGAAGCGACAAGTTTTTTTATGTTAGAAGAACTGGAAAAATAGAGAACGATGATAGGGAAGGATATAAAAGAGTTGGTTAAAAAAAATGAAATCAATGAACCTATGAGTAAAGAGGAAGCTATATAATTTTTAAAATTGATGTAACATAGCGATTATAGTGTAGTCGAGCAATTAAAAAAGACTCTTGCATAGATTTCATTACTATAGCTTATCTTGAGTTTATAGTCGCATAAAAAGATATTGTAAAAAGTCTTGAATAAGGATTATGTTCCCCAAAACATTACATCGAACTTAACAAAGTATTTGGTAGGAAGGATTCATATAATAAATAATTTGTACTTTTTAAAAGAGCTAGGTTTAGAGGGAACAAGTCATAATAAGTCATTATATATTATAGTGAAATGAAAAGAGTTTGTTGTTGCAAAGGTTCTTATAGATAATGGATTAACCTTAAATGTATAACCAAGGAATATTCTAGAGTGCCTACCAGTTGATGCATCACATATGAGGCCTAATAATATGACGGTTAGGGTATATAATGGGTCACCAAAATAGGTAATTAGTGATAATGATTTGGAGTTGGTTATTGGACCATAACCTTTCTAAGTGACAGTGCAATTACTTGATATCCACCCATCCTCTATTATGTTAGTATGATAGCTTTAGATTCATTCTTAGGTGTTGTGGCATTATCATTACACTAAATATTAAAGTTTATATAGTAAATAGAAGATTGAAAATTATGAAGGCCAAGGAAACATTATCATTTACTAAGAATATACAAATCTTGTGTGTTGAAGTGGAGAAAATTAAAAATTAATATTTTCATATATTTTAGGTTGTGAACACCAAGTTGGTGCCAAAAAACACAATAAAGAGAAAACTCAAAATCCCTGAAACTGCAATAATGACAACACGATATCTGTTGAAATGCAGGCTACTAGTGAAATATGACCTAAGTATAGGGATGATAAAGTGGGTTAATTACTTGAAAGGTGGTAATCATTTTTTTTTTAGCTTTAAATGAAAGAGAAAAGACTACCAAAAAGCTAAAGAGAAAATATACGAGAAAAGAATGGTTCTTATTGAAGGATGAGACCCAAACGAGGAATAAATTGTTATTCTACCTATCTATAAGATTTTTCCTCTTTAGCATGTGTGATACATCTAGGAGATAAGATGAAGAAGTTGAATAAGACATGAAGTTGTCTTCTTGGTATCGGGGCATTAATCCTATACACATACATATATGCTTATAGTTCTTCATTCATCATCTAAAAGAGATCAAGGGTTATACTGATCACTCTATAATAGAAAAGGATAACTCTTAGGTTATGGTATTGCCTTAGTTATCTGTGAATACTTTAGAGGAAGCTCTATTAGTCAAAAAGCTAATTTGAAAATGTGTTAAAGAAGAACTTAACAACTGAAAAGCCTAAAAGATCCTAATAGTAGTCCCAAAGTAATTGTTTTGCTTTAACCTTCTCAATAATCATGGCTCAACATACTAGAAAGGAACATCACTTTTTTAATGAGCCCTATCTATCTATTTTTTTTAGTTAATCAGATCATGTATATTCCTATCAAATTGTATTCTTAAGAATCTTGAAAGTGAGACATCAATAATAGCCTAAAATCATTGTATTGAGATTAATTAGCCTAATTTTAGAGAAAATATAATTGCAATGGATGAAGAAGAGTGGGAGAAAAGTGATGTTGATGAATTTAGTAGGCTAGAAGAATGTTCGAAACACATAATTGAACCAAATCAAGAAAAGATGAAAATAATTAATGTAGGAGGTGATAAAAATCCAAGAGAGTTGAAGATTGAAACTTTAATTTTGAAAAAATATAAAAATAATCTTATCAAGATATTAAAAGAATATGTGGATATATTTACATGGTCTTATATTAATATGTCTTGCCTGAATATAAACATTGTAGTGCATAAGCTTTCGTTAATTAATGGATGTGACTTAGTAAAGAAAAAGTTAAAAAAGATGAGGCTTGACCTCTTAATCAAAATCAAAGAGAAAGTCTAAAAACAATTTTAGGAAGGGTTCCTAGAAGTCACCAAGTACCTTTAGTGGGTTTTCAATATTATAGTAGTTTCAAAGAAGGATATAAAGGTTTGAATATTAGTAGATTTCAGAGATTTAAATCGGGCAAGCCCCAAAGATGATTTTTCCTTGCCCCACATTGATATATTGGTTGATAATGTTGCCAAATATGCCATTTATTATTTTATGGATAGGTTTTCTTGATATAATCAAATTAAAATGACAAAAAAGGATAAGGAGAAACTATTTTCATTATGTCCTGGATAACATACTATTATAAGGCCATGACCTATGGTATGAAGAATACTGGGGAAACTTATCAAATAACAATGGTCATGTTGTTTCATGATATAATACACAAATAAGTTAAGATGTATGTGGATGACATGATTGACATGTCAAAGGAAGAAGAGGATTATGTCCAAATCTTGAAAAAGCAATTTGAAAGACTACATAAGTACTAGTTGAAATTGAACCTGGCAAAATGCACTTTCGATGTTAGGTCGGGGAAGCTATTGGGTTTTGTTGTAAGAAAAAGGTTAAGACCATTCAAGAAATGTTGAAATCGAAAAAAAAGAAACAAGTTAGAAGTTTCTTAGGAAGATTGAATTATATAGCTAGATTCATTTCCTAGTTAACTGTCACTTATAAACCCATCTTTTGTCCACTAAGGAAAAAAATCTAGAAAAGTGGGATGAAGACTATCAAAAGGCTTTTGATAGGATCAAGCAATATTTATAGAATCCACCATTGTTAGTCCCACCGGTATTGGAGAGACCTTTAATTTTATACCTAACAATTATAAAAGTTTCTATGAGACATGTTGGATCAACATGATGATCTATGCATAAAAGAGCAAGCAATATACTATTTCACTAAGAAGTTTACTGATTGTGAGTCTCATTATAACTTGTTAGAGAAGTTGTGTTATAGTTTTGTATGGAATGTTAGACAACTCTAACAATATATGCTTTATTATACCACATGGTTAATCTTAAAAATGGATCCATAGAAGTAGATCTTTGAAAAACCTTACCTATCGAGCCGAATAGCAAGATGACAAGTCATAGTATCTAAATATAACATTATTTATATGATGAGGAAGGTAGTGAAGGCACAATCATAGATAATCTAGCAGATAATGCAATTGACAACTACAAGCCACTAAATTTTTATTTCTTGGATGACGAGGTTATGGTAATAGAGGTAAAGGAAAATGATGATGAAAATGAGTGGTGGACCATGTTTTTTTTATGGTATTGTAAATGTTTATGAAAATAGTATACAAATAATTATAGTTTTTTAAAGTGGTTGACAATACCCTATCTCCATCCAATTATAATTTTACTACACTAATAATGTTTCAAAGTATGAAGCATGCATTCGTGGCCTAGAAGTTGCATTGGAAATGCGTGTTAAAAAACTAAATGTGTATGAAGATTCAATGCTGGTAATTTAACAAGTGAAAGGAGAATAGTAGACTAAAGATAAAATATTGAGACCATATCAAGAGTATTTGACCAAACTCACAAATGAATTTAAAGAAATTGAATTTACACATTTGGGTAGAGATAGAAAATAAGTTTAATAATGCTTTAGCAACACTAGCATCTATGGTTATGATTAATTATAGGGTTACAATGCAACCTATTTGTATTAAGGTTAAAAGTTCCCAAACTCATTACTTTTCAGTGGATACAGAGATAGATGGAAAGCCTTGGTAATAGGATATTAAGCAATTTATCAAATGATGAGAATATCCAAAAGAGGCATCTAAAGTAGATTAAAATACATTTAAAATAATGGTAATGAATTACTACTTGGATGAAGAGATTTTTTACAAAAGAGAATTTTAAGGTACCTTTATAAGATTCCTAGAAGCTAATGAAACCAAGAAGGCTTTGTAAGAAGTTCATAAAAGGATTTATGTTACTCATGTCAATGGACGTTTGATTGCCAGACAAATATAACGATCAAGTTATTTTTAGATGCCTATAGAGAGGAATTGTATTGAGTATGATTGAAAGTTTCATAAGTCCCAAGTACATGGGGACAAGATAAATGCACCTCCTATACCTCTTTTCAATATGGTATCACTATGTCCATTTTCTATGTCGATGTCATTGGACCAGTAAATCTAAAATAAAATAATGGACATTATTTTATTTTGGTGGCAATAGATTATTTCACAAAGTGAATGGAAACATGTTTTTACATGCATGTAACTCAAAAGTAGTCAAGTGGTTCATTGAGAGAGATCTAATTTATCGATACAGCTCACCCAAGACAATAATAATAGATAATACCCAAAACTTTAATGGAAAGATGGTTACAGAGTTATGAAAAAAAAAAATAGAAGACCAAGTATCTGAACTCATCCCCATATAGACAAAAAATGAATGGTGTCGTGTAAACCGCTAATAAAAATATCAAGAAGATCATACAAAATATGGTTGTCACATATAATGATTGGTATGAAATGCTTTCCTATGCTCTTCATAAATATCAAACTATAGTAAAAACTTCCACAGGGTCCACACCATACTTCCTGGTTTATGGGATGAAAATGATAATATCTTTAAAAGTGAGAATCTTTTCTTTAAGGGTCTTGATAAAGTTAGAGTTAGAACAATCAGAATAGGATAATATACAATATGAACTATTAAATATGATTAGCAACCATGAAAAAGATTAGTTTACCCTACAGTAAAAGAAGGATGGTTAGAGCTTACGACAAGAAAGTTTACCCTAGGGAGTTCAGAAATGGAGACTTGGTGTTGGAAAAGATTTTACCAATACTAGGCGAAGATCAGAGCAAGTGAGAACCTAATCATGAGGTTGAATGTAGTAAATAAGGCTTTTTTAAAAAGGAAAACTTATATTATCAAGAATGGATGGAGTTGATCTAGGACTGTATGTTCTAATTCCATAAAGAAGTATTATGTATAAATATATAATTTTCACCAAGATCAATCTAGTGAGATTCAGGCTAAAATCTCTTTGCATTGTCTTTGTCATTGTCTATTTTCTATCTGTTGTTTATATCCACAAAAATCACAAATAAATCCTCTCAACTAAAACATATGGCATGATCTCGTTGGCAAATGGTTTAGTTGTGTGAAAAGCTCCTCGTTGAATATTTGTGTCGTGTTTCTTTAATGAAAATTTAATTGTGTTTTGATTTCAGGAAACAACTTGATGTCTTTTAAAAACAAAATTTAACATCCTAGTTCAACATTTTAAAAAAGGGATGGTAAAAGAGCTATGAAAATGCTTAGTGAATTGTTGTAACTAGAAACATGACAATAACTCCTTTCTATGGTAATTTTAATTTATCTAAGCCAAGCCAACCTAAAACAAAATAAATAAATGACAAATTCTTTGTTTGAATCATGCATCACACATTTTATTTTTACATTAAGAATAATGGTGCATAGTAAAATCATAAGTCATGGATTCGCAATAAGCAACTCTCTACTAAGTCTGAACAAATTACAACGGATAAGATCAGTACTTAACAACTCAAATAAATTATGTTTGAATGAGGAAAGGCTTTATGTGTTCACCAACTTTCATATTTATAATAAAGTGTATCCGTTGGTGTCCCCTTTTAAGCCTAAAATTGTTTCTAAAAAGAACCCTTTCAAACACCTTTTGAGTCTCCAAATCTTTCTTTTATAGCTCAAAACCATAATTTACATTACATGCCTCAAAAAGCTCTTTATAATTAAAAGCGAGTTGGCAATTTTAATAAGTTGTGATCTCAAATAAAGCCGTTGGGGTACTGTTACTTTCCCACTTATCCTAGATTGTAAAATGTGTGCTCTTAAAGTGATGCATGACAACATAAACAAGGATGCATGTTAAAGCAATAAATGCAAGAAAAATAAACAAATAAACACAACAAACAAAATAACAATAATAAGACAAAAGGCAAAGCTTAATCCTAAAGTTTCCTGTGGAGTCGTCATTCTGTCGCACCCGATATCGCAGCGGCCTTAAAATTTTTACAAGGAAAGAACATATTTCTGACATCTTGTTCTTTTAGGGGAAAAAGTCTTGTTTAAGGAGTCGCCACCTAGTATTATAATCACTAGAAACCCTAACTGTTCAACATAGATTCTATGGTACGGGACTGGTTGTGGCTAGAGAAGGTATTAGCACCCCTAACGCACCCTACCTGAGGTAAGCTGCATTGTATTTGTATTGCATAATTTATAATTAATTTATCTTGAATTTGAATTATGTTTGTTGCATATATATATATATGTGTGTGTGTGTGTGTGTGTGTGTGTGTGTGTGTGAACAGTACAACTCTGAAACGGCACGCCGAAACACTCCGAAACTGAAACATTTCATTCCAATTGAAAAAATGAAACACCTACCAAAACGGAATTGACAACCTTGGCTATAACACCACGCTGAACTATAGGCTTTGTTCATAACATTAATTGTTTCATATTCTGAACAAAAACAATATCTCGACTTGCATTGTAAACACAACCTGTTTGAAAATACAGTCATGTATGATCATAAATCAAAACACACATTGCAACCCCTTTGATACCTTTTTCGGAATGGTGGTTATATGAACTTTTAACAACAAGAGGTGGTAATCATTTTGACAAAGGATTTTTTTTTGGTTAATGAAATTGCTTTTATTTTTTAACAAATTTGAGCTATTTCTTGATGTGTTTTGAATTCATTGGTTTTTTAGCGAGCATTAAAGGTTTTTGTTTGCTTCAATTTTTGTAATTTTTTTAATACCATGAATAATAATAAATAGAATATTGAAAAAGTCATGATTCTTTTTGGAGATAAGTTTTATGCTTTACATGAGATCACAACTTATTAAAATTGCCAATTCGCTTGTCATAACCCAATTTTTTATCCTTTTATTTTAATTATTATTATTTTATTTCCTGAAAAAATGATGACAAAAAAGAAAAAATGATGATGGAAAAAATAAAATGATGAAATAATTGAAGAAGGAATTAAAATTTGGGTTGAGGGCAACATGATTGGAAATTTTGGTATTCAATTAAACTTTGGATCAGTTTTATTAATCAAATCAAGAGCTTAATTGGAGAATTGATAAGTTTTGAGACTTAATTGAGCTTGTAATTAATTTAATTAATGAAATCAGGGACTTAATTGAAGAAATATCAAAGTTTAGGGTTAATTGGGGTCCAAATTGCAAAAATAAAAATCCAAGGACTAGCTTGAAAATGGCGCAGAAATGCAAGGATCCAATTAAATTTTAACCAGGGGCTTGATTGCAAAATTACAAGAATTCCAAGGACCAAATTGAAAGCAGCCTTTGAAATTGGAAAACGGAGTCGTTTTAGGCAGGTGACTGTTCGCTCGTCTTCTTCTTCTGCAACGGCTCCGCCATTAAAGGCAGGGACGTTTCTCCATTGAATGGAGCGCCCCACACCATTACTGCCGGCTGTTACAGCGCCGATCGATCTCCCAGCCCTATAAAAACCCGGGTAAAGGCAACCTCGTGGGGGGGGGACAGAGGAGAAAAAAGCAAAAAAAAATAGAGGGGAGGGGCGAGAACCAGAAAATAAAAACCGGAGGCAGCAACAAAACTAAAAGATAGCAGAAAAAGAAGAAGGATCCAGAATCAAGACCACCAGAGAGAACTGGCATCATCATCATCTTCGTTCCTTCATCTCTAAGAAAAAACCCAGAAGCAGAGAGGAGACAAACAAACAGGAGGAGGGGAAGGAGATAATAGACAAAGATTATACAGGGCGTGAACGAACAGAAACAAACCAGAAAATAAAAAAGAGAGGAGAACAGCCAGCCACCACGCCTTCGTCATCATCTTCGTTCCTGCGCCCAGGTAAGCTTCCCGCTCCCTTTCATTTATAGTTGCATAAGTACAGTGAGAAGGTAATTTTAATTACCTTCCCACTGTGCATAGCATGCGTGAATAGTTCACGCATGCGTGCCTCAGCCATCCGGGTCACTAGCTTGGGCCAGTGACCGGGCCAGGATGGCTGAGCAAGGTTGTCAATTCCGTTTTGGTAGGTGTTTCGTTTTTTCAATTGGAATGGAATGTTTCAGTTTCGGAGTGTTTTGGCATGCCGTTTCGAAGTTGTACTGTTCATATATATATATATTCAACAAACATAATT
>Ga0307507_10009168_pt1 | contig 13295 bp, 9 predicted proteins | sample 7_EM_MG_FD_207223 | JGI IMG/M metagenome (GOLD analysis project Ga0307507, IMG submission 207223) | Populus trichocarpa ectomycorrhiza microbial communities from riparian zone in the Pacific Northwest, United States - 7_EM | ecosystem: Host-associated > Plants > Roots > Unclassified | place...
ATGGATAATTTAAATTAATTTAAAACAATATTATTTAAAAAAAATTAAATAATCAAATCAAGTTTTGTCCAGATTATTCAAATTAAAGGTTGGCATGTTAAATCGATTAGGTCCAACCAGATCAACTTCTATTTAATTATTTTTTTTATAATCAAGTTAGAGACCAGATTTACAAGTTACCAAGTTAACCCATCAATTTAAATCGAGTTTAATAACATGGGGCAACTCTCTCGAGCAACTCCTTTGTCTCATGTTGATATTCTTTTTTAATGTTTGAGTATTGTGAAAAATCTACACACATCAACAAATCTATATCTGTTGATTACGAGGAGAGATAAAAATAATAGATAAACTTATTCCTTTTAATCGGGTGACTGTTAAGAAATATAAAGTTATTTTGTTTTATTATTTATTAAGGGTAAAATAGTCTTTATATTTTATTTTTAGTTTCCTTTATTTAATCTATATATAGTCTCTTTATATTTAGGTTAAACTTATTCCTTTTAATTATTTTAATTGTATTATACATTATCAATGAAACCCTAGCTTCCTTCTTTTTTATTTTTGTTTTTCTCTTTATTTCTTTGGATTATTTAACATGTTATCAGAGCCAGGTTTTATGGGATAAGGCTTAGCCTCAAACATATGTTTTTTTTTTTTTTTGGAGTGACTGAACAATTTCAAAAGGGTATTCATTCGGTTTCTGCAATCTCGAATTGGAGTTATGTGATGAAAAATTCTTGTAAGGATAAAAGGATGTGGAAATATGTTAGTGGAACTTCTGTGAAATTTAAAAATACTGATAAGGGTTATGCTGCCTTAATAAATGTCTAGGAAGCAAACAATGCAAAAATTATTACTTGAATTAACAATTCTGTTAAGCATTTCATAAATACACAGTTGACAAAATATAAAACAACAAAAAAGGTTCGGGATTATTTACAAATATTATTCACTCAATTAAATTTTGCAAAACAATATCAATTGGAGAATGATATATGAGTTCTTCATCAGAGGAATATGAGTATTTAGGAGTTTTATTATGTTATGATAAATCTTTGAAATTAATTGGCTCTTATAAAATCGGTAGAATTAAAAGCACATGATGCCTATATTGCTTGTAAAGAGCAACAACGATTAATACAATTTTTAATGACACTTCGCAGTGCTTTTGAATGACTTAGAAGTTCAATTTTACAGCGTTCTTCACTTTCTTATGTTGACTCAATTGTCAGTGAGTTATTGGTTAAAGAAATATATAAGTTTAGTCTTATTTTGAAAAAAAAATTATTTCTACTTCTAATCATTTTGTGCTAGCAGTACTTTCTAAGTCACTCTCTAATAATCAGAATAAGAATTATACAATGGTTGCCTTCAACAAGTGTAGTTTCTATAAGTAAAAAGGTTTAAAGGCTCAATATTCTAGGTTGAGACAACAAAATCAATCTCAACAACAATATTAAGTTTGGAAACCTGACAACCAGTCAAAATCTAATGCTCATATACCATATCAGAGTTATTAACCACCACAGTCTAATACTGCAGTAGTAGTATCATCAGGTCCTTTCACCGATCCTCATATTTTGACTAAGTGATTTCAAAAGTTTCTCTCCTTACAGCCACAAGCCATATTTGCTTCTTTTTTTATAGGTCAGTTACCTCTTAGTTTTTCAGGTATGTCATATTTTAAATGGATTTTGAATTCTAGTACATTACATTATATATCTCCAGATTCATCATCTTTTGCTTATGTGTTTTCTTCATCTTGTATTCTTGTCATGACTAATAATAACACTTATATATCTTTAACAGGTGTTGGTTTTGTTGTCACACCTCACTTGTCTTTCTCATTCATGGTTATTTTATTTCAAAACTCATATTGAATCTTATTTTTTATAGTCAATTATGTAATTCTATTAATTATTTAGTTATATTTTTCTCTTTTTTTTGTGTGCGTAGAATTTGCGGTTTTAAAAGTTGATTGAAACATGTGATAGTGACAAGAAAGTATATATTTTAGATGAGTTAAAAGTACATTAAAAAAAACAAACCCCACCAATGTTTTTCTCCGAATCTATACAGAATAAAAAATGATGTTCGTAGCACAGCTTACCATTTATAATGTTTTATTTGTTTCTGTCCACAAGGCCTCAAGCTCGCAAAGTACAGTGTCTCAGCTCTCAAACTAAAGGCATATTCGGAGATTGAACGGAGAAGAGTCTCTGTAACTCACTTGAAACTGAGCTGCTCAAATGAAGCAATGAGCCTCTGTGCATGAACCCGGGCCTATTTTTCCTGGTTCTTATGTAAAAAAATTAGTATAGTGAGCATCCGAATCAGAAGTTGTTCCAAATAACAGCAGCAAATCCTCCATCGCATAGATTGAACTGAATCTCTGAGTTGCTAGAATTACTTGGAAGCATTATGTCATTTTCCACAAAATCCCACAATAGCAACTCCTGCTTCAGCAAAACTCGAAGGCATTGCACGTATGTCCATCTGCAAAACCCCATGCTGGATTAATGAGCAGAGCTTTGCGCTGATAAGAAGAAATATTATATCATTGTCGAACGAACTCGAGAAGACCTTTTACAACTTTTCTAACTCACATTTGTTAAAGTGGCCCTGATTTTGGGGCTTCTTTGACATCCGGTTCTAGCCTGTCTTTCAGCTAACCCTAAAAAAAGCTGCTCTCGCATTATCTAGTCCGAGTCCCCTTCATCAGACTTTTCCCCTTGTCGATGCTGGCCTCGAAATGCTTTCACTTGGTTGGGCTAGTAATCCATCTGAATAATAAAAAACCTCTTGGATTCAGAATTGCAGCTAGTAAAATGAAGTAGCAGTCTAGAAGTGCGGGAAAGTAGAACATGTGAAAGGCTGATTCAATGTATAATCTGTATATGAGCTTATGCTTAGCAAAGCAAGCCTCAATAATGAATTGAAACAAAAGTTTACAGAAATCCTCAAGATATAGAAGACAACTAGTATATTAGCTCGTGCTTCGTAACGGGTCAATATCATTTTTATAAAATGTAAAAAAAATATTAAAAGTATAAAGAATGTTTTAAACCCCTTGGGTCTGGCGGCCACGCAGGACCCAAGAGCCTTGGGTCTTGGTGGTCATGACAGACCTAAAAGCCTTGGGTCTTGCTGCCTTGTCAAACCCGCAACTTTGACGGCTATGCCAAACCCTTGCCTGAGTCTGGCACCAAACATATTGCCAGCCCGCGCCTTGGTCTAGTACCAAACATTGTTGTCAAACCCAAGAACCTTGGGTCTGGTGTGGTACTCAGACCCAAGTAGCTTGGGTCTGACGTATTTGTCAAACTCAAGTAAGCAACAAACAAGCAGACGACAATTGTGCACTTTAGTTGTCGGGAGAGAGAAGAAAGAAAAAATACAAACAATCAATCACCGGCGGCAATCCAACCATGATATGTCTACACGCGCTGCACCAAATGGAAGATGACATGTCTGCGTATCTAGCTAGACAGTGGATGGCCAGATTTGGCCCCAGGAGGCGTTTCACTCGCCTCCTTAATGTTACAAGCACCACCTACTCGTTGGGGCGTGTGGAACACGCACTAGCAGCTTTTCTAAATAAAAAAATATAACGTGAAAATACTAAAACACCTCCTATAGTCCTTTTATTTACACAACAAACCCATGTAAATTTCACTGTCACAATCCAAATAATCTGTGTCTAGAGCTACAATAAAATCTCCATGCCATTTAATTTTCTTTATAATTAGTTCAAACCCAACACGTTTATAAATCACTAAGTGTTTCCTCACAAAATCAAATCGATCTTTGATGTGGGACTTCAAAATTGCAATCACCACATCAAATTCAAAATCCTGCAACCAAAAATCTCCTTAAGTTTCCACCAATCTTGAGAAGCACAAACTTTTTGCCTGACCTTTTTTTTCCAAAACCTTATTAATATTTTGAAAATGACAAACGAAAAACATACATATACCCTTCAAAACTGCTAATTGAAATATGTTCTGGTTGCATGTTTACCTCATAAAGTATCACCATAAAAGATCATCTTCCACCATTTGCTCTACCAGCAGCTTCCAAACTGTTCTTCAGAATCTTATTGGAAGAAAAGACAATCCTACATCACAATGCTCTTAGGCCCATTTGGCGGATCATGCAGTTTATGCAGCAATGTTGAATAATTGGCAGCATTGATCCATATCTTCAAATGATTGATACTTACCAAACACCCCCAAATGATTAAACCCTTCTGCAGGCAGAGACATTTCCTTGGAATGTCAGAGAGATGCACATATTGACGGTGTCTTGATCGATTGCTGCTCCTTCCAGGACTTCAAATCAGGTGAAGGACTGTATATAAAAACACTGTTGTTTTGAGAAAAAAATCTACTGTGCTTACGGGATTGCAATGAAACATCACAATCTTTGCATGAAACTGAACACGAAAGTATGTTTCTTCTTAAAATATGGTTGTGACCATCATAATTACATACAACTTCACTATAATTCCCATGATGGCTTGTCTTTTCCAGATTGCTTTCATCATGGGATAGTTGGCTGTGATTTTAGTTACAAGACTAAACTTGGTAATAGGTTTTAGGAGATATAAAGAATCATACCTGGAATAGATTTAACTTGAATTCCATGCTGTTGGCGAGAATCCTTTAGAGCAAAATGATATATGTCAGCAAACCTCAACTAGAAAGCGCATGACATTGCATTTATTAGCTAACAAGTATCTGCTTCGAGAAAACTCACCAGTAGAGTACCTCCTTCAAGTCTCACTACTCTGCTTCAGAAAAAAATTTGAGCTATTCATGTATCTTCCCCTGCAAAATCCCCATGCCAGATCAATGAGCAGAGCTTGTACTGATAAACATAAACTCTAAATCATTGTTGAATACAAACATGCATGTATCAAATGGATAACTCCTGAACTCATAAATCCAGCCACATACCAACAGAAATTGAAACACCAGCTCAATGAAGGTCAAGATTATAATGATCCGAAATGGAAAAGAAAATCTAATAAGAAAATAAACTGCGACCAAAAGAAGTATTCACAATTTGATAGAGAATATCACAAATACACGCCTCTACTGTGAGCAGGACAGAGAGTTTTCTATTGAAAATAAGTGACAGAAAACTGAGACCTTATCTTTGTTAAAGAGATTGCACCGAATCTTCATCTAACATCACTGCTGAAGATCAAGTGCCTGCCAATTTTCAGAAATGAAACAGAAGGTACGACAATCTGGTGAGACAGATGACTGAAATATGTTAAAATCAGTAGTAGGGAACCTAAGGGTTGAATGCCATAATTAGCATAAGCATCTTCCAAAGAAAAATCTTGGAAATCCTTATGCATAGAAAGCCAAAAGGCAAGCCTAAATGTGTGATTAGAAAAACCCCTCAGCTTATGAAAATGATCCATAACCTTTGTTAAAGAGCAACTGAACCTCTTGTCCTTCTGGGGGTCATAGTTTTTCAAACCAATCTGTAGCTCAATGGTCTAAACAAACTTGGGTGGTTTGTCTTTCACACCATTTTTGATAGTTGTAACAGCTTCACGAATTGTATCACCTGCAAGCTTACTGCAATAAACAAATCATAAGACATTTGAATCGTGAAATGTAACATATGTCACCCACTAGCTCAACCTAAGTTGTTTCGGTGAGCTTTCTACAAATGGGGTTACTTCTTTACCTTAAAAACTCAAAATATTATGTCACAAACTCCCAACAAAAAGAGAACACATCCATTAGCCAGTTAAAAAGCATCCTCCATAATATAACTTCCCTTTACATATGGTTTCTTAAACTAGAATTATATCACTCTTAACCTGCTCAATTGTCAGTATATATTGTAAATAATCAAAGACCCTCAACCAACTTCTACAGCAGTTTCAGTGAATTTTTATTTTTGTCCAATTCAAGAAACCAGTCGAGTAAATACAATCAAGACCAAGTTCAATATGAGCATAATCAACACTTCAATTTATTATAACCACAAAGCAATTTAACACAAAAATTAACAATTCGACCAAGCAAATTTTCCATTCTAACCATGTCAATGGACAAAACAACATTTCAAACTGTACCAAAATGCTTCAAAAACCAAGAACCAACATAACCCCACATCACATTTCCTTGCAAACCATGAAAACCAGACAAAGATAATGAACTAAAGGCCAACACATGAAAAACCCAATAACCCTTAATAATAATAATAATAAATAAATAAATAAAAAGACACAAAAAGAGAAGGGAGTGGCTAAGGAGTGTGCTGTATATGTGAGAGCTTCTGGTTACTGTATTTCAGCTTCACCTTCTCATCTTGCATTTGATAGTTGCAGTATTTCTTTGTTCCAAGCATGCACCTAGGCGTTTAGGGTTCATGTAGAAGCAAACAAAGTTCCAACTCGACTGGCTCACTTTTAATGTGGTCTCTGAAAAATTCAAGACACATTTTAACACTAAATGTGCAACCTTCCCAGTGATGATCAGCGTTGGCTTCTAATGCAATTTTATCAGCATGAAGATCCTTCACTTCAGCAAATACCTGTATGATTGCAAATTCAACTATTGTCAACTCAAATGGGCAAGCTTCTTGTGCATGCACAGGTCAAGTTATTTTACTTGACAAAAAAATGTTTAAGTCTTTTGAGGATAAAAGTCTTCAACGTACATGAAACACAAAAAAAGTATCTTTTCAAGGGCTAGAATTGAACACCCACCAGGGAAAAAAAAACCCCATTTTAGAACTGGAAGACAAATGGTTGTAATTGCCACAATTTTACATAAAAAGAACCGCCATATTCAAAAAACATAAAATCTTCAGCCTCAAAGAAATCTGTGATTTGATTCTACTGAGTGAACGAAATAAAAACTGGTGTTTGATTTCTGTTTCAAATTTCCTGCAAGGTGATTATCGTGTCATACTTACCATGTGCTGTTGCGGTGCAGTCCTTCAGTCAACTCCAGGGGCTGGTTTGTTTGCTGGGAGACCATGTTGCATCAACTTCAACACAAGGGATTGGATGGTTAATAATCTCATAGAGAAACCTGACACTATCTGCGATGCCAAATACCTCAGTGAGTTAATGGAGTCCCCATCTCTGCTCCAATCCCTAAATAAGATTAATTCCTGCACAGGAACGAGCAGAAGAATTGTTAACTATACCATGATTCCATTTCACAGCTCTCCACCCCCTCCCAAACACCTTTAGAACACAAAGATGAAATTCACCAAAAGCTCAACTAGAAAACACATTCCATTGCATTCACTAGCTACCTTAAGTAACATTTTGAATAAGAGAATTACCTGTGAATCACCAACTTTAAGTCTCACAACGGTAACCAAATGCATTTCATGCATCTCTTTGCACTGATAAACAGTAATGTTGAATAATTGTCTAACAAACTCAAGAAGACTTTTCCCCCTTAACCTTTTCCCAAGCTCACATATTCAAAAGCATTTCATGTTCTAGCCTGCTTCTTTATCCGGTCCTCTATATTTCACCATTTGTCCTTGCTGTCTCGAAATCCTTTCACTTGGTTGGGCTAGGAAACCATCTGAATGAGAAAACACCTTTTCGTTTCAGAATTGCAGGTAGTAAAATGAGATAAAAGAGTGAAGGAAAGTAGAACATGTGAAAGGCAGATTGATTGTTTTTAAATCATTGAAGTTTTTCCTTGAGAAATTAGTTAAAGAATTAAGAAAAAGAAACATACGACAGAAAAAATAGAGCAGTGCATCTTCTCTGGTACTTTTCCATGATCTACTCAACCAAATCCACTGTATAGTTCATCTCAATTGCCAAAACACTCACAAATGATTAAACCTTTGTGGAGGAGGAGATGTTTCCTTAAAATGTCAGAGAGATGCACAATTGAGTCTTTCTTGATCCACTGCTGCTCCTGCCAGGACTCCAAATCGGGAGAAACATCAACCCTGAGAAAAAAATCTACTATGCTTATGGGATTGCATTGAATCATAATATTCTTTGCATAAAACCACTCATTCTTGGTTGACTGAACAAGAAAGTATGTTTCACCTGAAAATATAATTACATAAAAAGATGCAAACAACCAAATACTTGTCAGAAGTCAAAGCGGGGGCTGGCTGTGCAGCACGGAGACCTTGTCTCTTTTGTACCGGATCGCCGTCTCCTGGTTAAAAGTATACAATTAAATTATAAAAACGGGAATCAGTTATCATCAGCTTTGCACAGGATAAGGATCTTATACAAAAACATAAGAAAGAAAATCAGATAAACAGAAAAAATGAAAAAAATAGAAAAAAAAAAAAAAACCTGATGGGTTAAGTCCATGTAAACCCAAAAAGTTCGAAAGTGAAGAGCCGACCTGATACAACTGATATTAAGATTGTGCTCCCTCACTTGCTATTTATTTTTGGAGGAGTTGCGCTCTACTCCTAGAAAGAGGATTTGTCGTGGAAGCAATTAAATTAAACAATGCAATGGAAAAGAAAGAAAGAAAGAAATCATTGAAGCAATTATATTTAATATAAATAAATATAATTCAAAGCAAACAGATTTTATAGAAATTCAAACTTACCTATATTGCTACTTGGGATATGAGAAATCGTGGACCGCTCAGACCCGCTGCCCTTTAAGCAATTTCGATCAAGATGCGGACAACTCCTAATGTTCAGAAGTGTTAATTTGGAGAGGCGTTGCATGGCAGTTGAACTTGGAAGATACTTGAGATTCTGACATTCCGAAATTGTAAGCTCTTGAAGAGAAGAAAGGTTGGCTAACCAATGTGGCAAAGCTTCCGCAAATTCCTCTCCGTTGAAACCATAGATCTTTAATTTCGTAAGGGAGATGAGGTGTTGAAGTTGATTTGGTAGACACTTCAGTTTCTTCCATCCAATTATCTTTAGCTCTTTGAGGGAACCACTCAGGTGGTGGATTGAATTCATTCCAGGAAATGCCTCCAATTCCTCTGAGAAACCACCAATGTGCAATACCTCCAATTGGTTGAGGCCGCGAAAGAATTCTTCCGGAATATGACTTAAATTCGGACACCCACTGATATCTAATCGAACAAGAGAATGCAGTCTTCTTTCTAAACCATCAGGAACAGACTTCAAGTATTCACAACGCATAATGACTAGTGATTGAAGACAAGAAGAAGGCAACAATTCTCCTCCATGTAAATCATCATCAAAGATAAGCTCCCTGCAGTGCTCTATTTTCAAATCCTCCAGATTTGCGCAGGATAGTGGCCACCTAATTCGAACACATGCTTCTTCACACGAACGGATGGATACACTTCTAAGAGAATGCAATTCTAGAATAATAGGCACCACCTTAGAGCACTTAGAAATAGACAATACCTTCAGAGCTGTGCAGTTTTGAAGGCTTGGAATGGATGCCAGATTGGAACAATGCTCTATGGTTAAATATTTAAAAGATGTCATAGAGGCTTGAAATTCGCCAGACATATCACTCAATGCATCACAGTCTCTGATTGTCAATCTTAAAAGTTTTGATGAGAGATGGCTCATTGATGGAATGCTTTTCAACTCCCTGCAACGTTCAATGTACAACTCTTCGAGAAGAGGAAATAGTACTTGTACTGCACCAGATATATGACTCAATGCATCACAGTTTCTGATTGTCAATCTTACAAGTTTTGATGAAAAATGCCTCATAGATGGAATGCTTTTCAACTTCGGACACGTATTAAATTCCAACTCTTCAAGGCAAGGAAATGCTACTTCCATTCCACCAGCTGCTGCTTCAGGTACTTTCCATTCCATTAGATTATTCATGCACTTTAGAGACACTCTTTTTAAAGCTGGACACAAAGCTGCAGCCATTGTTCTAAATCCAATGAAGATATTACTTAAACTATCCAATTTTTCTAACTCAAGAATTTCTAGATGAGGGAAATGGCCTTCCAATTTCAGCACCACCAAATTCTCGAGTTCTAAAAGCCATGGTGGGAATTCATCACCCTTGTAGTTCTCAATCTCTAAGCTTCGTATGTTTGGGTGAGGCTTGAGGCCTTCCAACACATCCTTCTCATTGATCCTGGGGCCGCTGCTTGGATTCCATACCAATACCAATGAGTTAATCTTTGATTTTCCAGACAGGTTTGCTCCCTTGGCTTCTTCTTTGTCTCTTACATGCTCCAGATTGACTATTCTCAACTCCCCTCCTAGTTCCTTCAAGCATCCCAGCTCTTCAATTTTGTGGCCCTTATCCTGACCCACTTCAAACAATGGCAGTGTTCGAAGACCAGTTAAGCATCCAACATGAGCTGGCGTATGACTGAAGTCAATATGTCTCAAGCTCACCAAATATTCCATTTTGTTGGGAAGCTTTTTGAGTGACCGGCACTCGCTGAATCTTAAGGTTTGCAAATGATAGAGCTTCGTGATAGATTTCGGGAGCGCTTTGATATCTGTTCGTGAAACGTCTAGATACCTCAAAAGTTTCATCCTGCAAATTGAATCTGGCAACTCTGTCATACGAGCATCATTCAAGGTCAGACTTCGCAAACCTCTGAATTCCCAAGACTTGTTAAGGAATCCTGAGAACAATGTACGCAATTTTCTAGCACCATCCTTTAGAAATACTGGTTCATTTCTCTCATCAGAAGAAATGAGATTTAGACGTCTGATACAAACTGTACCGTTTATAACTGAACCAGCCTTCCAAATCACTGTCTCTGATTTTGCCACCATCAAAGCAAGATCGTGCACAAGATTGGGCACCTTGCAACAGATTACATTCCCAAGCTTATCCGTTTGGAAATCTTGGAAAAACGAACGTGCGAGCAGGTCATTAAAGCGTATATCACCTGTATCTTCCATCTCTCTACCAGATGGCCCAAGCAACCCTTCAGCCATCCAAAGCTGAATCAGTTTCTCCTTTTCAATCTCAAAATCTTTAGGAAAAATAGAACAATAAGCAAAACAGCGTTGCAGAGATGTAGAAGGCAAATTATCAAAACTTAATTTCAATATAGGTAAAGCATCACTGTCTATTGTTGACCTCCATTTTTCCTTTTCCTTTTCAGAAAGCAACATCCCCCCTAAAATTGTAGCATTTAATGGCACTCCCCCACACTTGTTTTCAATATCTATTCTGATAGCCTCCAATTCTGAAGGAATTGACTCTCCTCCATTTCTAGACACCATTTCCCTAATAATTGACCAACATTGACCCTCTGACAGTCGTTCCAGTTTATAGCTACATTCAGGAGGACTCTCCATTATGGATGCTACCACTGGAAGACGAGTCGTGACAACAACAGCATTCCTATTACTCCCACTAATTTTCAACAAACGATCCTTTAAACTCCCCCACTTCTCACATCCTTCATTCCACACATCATCAAGCACGAGAAGAAATTTCTTATTTTTCAACTCTCTTTCAAGATGTGTCATTATTGCATTTATTTCACTTATCCCACCAGTGTTTTCATTAAGAGTTTGCAGCATTCCCCCTAAAATCCTTTCATCATCAAAACTATCAGAAACACAAATCCAAAATGTTACATCAAAAAGTTTTCTACCTTTAACTTCTTGGTGCACCTTTTTGGCTACGGTGGTCTTTCCGAGCCCAGCCGTTCCCACTATAGGAACAACAGAAAGAACTTGTTTGCTGCAAGAGCTAACCAACAAGTTGATGATTTCAGAAACATCATCATCCCTTCCTATGACAAATTCTGAGCTGCCAAGGAAAGAATCTGTCTTTGGGTTCGGGCTAGGTTGAGAAGCTGTATCTACAGATAGAACTCCAAGCCCACACCTATTTGCTTTAGTTCCAAGCTCATCTAAGGACTCCTTGATCTTTTGAACTTTTAGGGCCGTAATCAGACGAAATGCTACTGGGTTGGAGGGAGAGAAGAAGCGGCGTACCTTCCCTTTCAGACTGTTTTGAATCTTTAACTCCCGGCGAAGAATCTCATAATTAAACTCATCCAGCACATCTTCAGCATCGTAAGCTACGTCTCGAAGGTCCTCCAACCAAAGCCTCACGGCTTCACCTGTAACTCTCTTTTTTTCAGCATCTCGTAACACTGCCCGAATCATGAATAATGACTTCTCCAGCCTTTTCATATCTCCCTTAAATCCCCATGCAAGACTGATCCCTTGAGCAGTAAGTGAACTAGCCCTTTTCAAGATCTCCTCGGTTACGTACGCAAGGGCAAAGTCAGCCATATTTTCTCTTTGGTAACTATTGATGATAAGAGGGAGATGCTCTGAAAGTTCGGAAACAGTAGAGGTGAAATCGATAAGGTGTTATTTCAATGCAAAGTGGATAGTTTTTTTTTTTTTTATTTATGTAGGGTGTCCGGGCCAGTTTACGCGCACCACGACTATTCCCCACGGCTCGCTGGACATCCTGCAAGCCCAGGAGCAGGTAAGGCACCGCGGGGATGACAGGCGTACACATAGAGGGTCGAACCCGGGACGGGGGCGGAACAAGTCACACGAATTAACCACAGCAATTAAACTCTCAAGTGCTGAATACACACGAGAGCTCGAACCAGAGCACTCAGGCAGGACCAAGCCTGCCAAGGCCACTGAGCTACAAGCCTCGTGTGTAAAGTGGATAGCTTTTGACCCACCAGGGATGAACTTTTTTTTTTGTAGATCAATGTTGGGGTCTGGGGTAGCATAATTGAACTTAACTAGTTTTATGGCTATTAAAATTAATAATCATGAAAGTCTCGACTGTTTTTAAATTTTAGTAGGGCATTCAAGAACCGGTGGGTCCGAAGTATTCTTGTTCTTGAACCGACTATAATTTAATTAAAAATTAATTTGATATTTTAAAATTATTTTACTTTGATTGATCCGATTAATTTAAATTTATCTTTTTAACTCATGATCTAAACCTTAAATTTATCTTGTTCTGGAACATTAAAAGTGGCTAGGCAAGCAGATTAATTCAAATAAATAACATGGACTTAAAAAAAATACTGAAAGTAACCATTAATATCTTTTGAATTAATAGTTCAAAAGAATAGCCTCATGATTTTCTAGAGTAGAAAAAAAAAATACTTCCATTTATATCTTTTGGGTTTGATTTTTTATTATGCTAATTTATTTAGAATTTTTCTGGGTTTTATACTAATGAAGTTTTTTTAAAAAATAAAAAATATATATATCTTTTTAAATAATATTGCTGATGTATTTGTCATTGCATAATATTTTTATAGGGCATGAAATTATTTAAGGATTTATGTTGTTAAGGGTATTTTTAGAATATTATTTTTAATATTAATTTTAAGAGAATTACTGTATCA
>Ga0307507_10009169_pt1 | contig 13294 bp, 7 predicted proteins | sample 7_EM_MG_FD_207223 | JGI IMG/M metagenome (GOLD analysis project Ga0307507, IMG submission 207223) | Populus trichocarpa ectomycorrhiza microbial communities from riparian zone in the Pacific Northwest, United States - 7_EM | ecosystem: Host-associated > Plants > Roots > Unclassified | place...
TTTTTACCCAATTGGCTTTCAAACTTATTTTTTTTAATTAAGTTCTAAAAGAAGTCAAATAAACATGTTAAAAATTTAATTAAGTCCTTAGATTTAATTAATTCTTTTAATTTTGATCAAGTTTAGATTTCAACCTCAATTTTCTTCTTTTCCTTTATCCCATCTTGTCAAAACATCATGATATAGCTATTCTTCTGGTGTGTTGATCTTTTATAGTTTAAAGACTTATCACTTCATGTCCTGAAAATATTTTTGAATTTTTAATAAAAAAATATAAATTTTTTACAATAACAAATACATGTTTAAAATTAAGTTACGACAAACAGAATCAACATTAATTAATGAAAAATGATTCAATTTAATTAATTCAAATAAATTGATTCAAGTTCTTATTACATAAAAGAAAAATTTCTTAATTCAACATTGTACTGATGCCAATAATGAAATTTAAAAACTAATATATATTTTAATTTTTTTTTTCAAAACTAGAGCCTTTAAGCTTCACTAATAATATGATTTCTAAATATGACTTCACAGATTTAAAATTTAAAAAAATTAAAAAATCAATTTTTTCTATTTCTATAAAATGAAAACAGTAATAAATAACCCAAATCACCTCCTAATAGATTGGCTAATTATTTCTTAGCACCTTGTTCCCTTGTCTTATAGCACAAGGTAAAAGAAAAAACCTGTTCCCACACCAGACAACCTAATGAACGCTAGCCCCTCCCCCTCCCCCTCCCCCTCCCCCACACCCAAAATAAAAATAAAAATAAAAATAATAAGAAGAAAATCCGACATATAAGCCGAGCCAAGCCGCAAAGCAAATAGTAAAAATCAATCCAGGTAGGCTTGAGGCTGTCGGTGGTCACTCCCTCTCAACCTAACTGAAATCTCTCTCTCTCTCTCTCTCTCTCTCTCACACACACACACACACACACACACAGAGAAGCCAACAACTGGAAACCTCACTCTCTCTCTCACTGTAAAAGACTAAAAATCATTTATATTTTCTCTTAAAAAATCTAACTGAAAATACTTTATTTTCTCTCTCTGGCAATCAAAATGCAATGCAATGAAATGAAATGCCTTTTTATTATCTTCCCTTCTCTTCTACGATATCTTTAGATGCTCCTCCTCCTTTTCCTTTCTCTCTCTCTCGCTCTCTAGAGGTGGGTGGGTCATGACTCACGAGTGAGCGATTGAATTCTTTATTTGTCACCGCATTTTCGTTCCTTTGAAAAAATCTCTTAGATACTAGAGGTGCTGCTGCCGCTTGATCTATCCGTACTTCCATTTCATTTTCATTGAAAATCCTTTCTGTTTGGTTACTGATGGAAGAAAATCAGTCAAATTCATAATTTTCTGTCATTAACAACGGCGTTTTCAGTTGAAAGCGGAGTTAAAATTGATCTACTGTTAGAATTGAATTCAAGTTAATGAAGCAACTTAACTCAGTCAAGTTTAATTAAAATTAAAAATCAGTTTGATTTTGTGTAATTAGCAGCAGCATTAATTACGCTGACTGGCTTACTGACTGATCTGATTGATTGATATTTTGCAGGGGAGTTTGATGCATTGATTGTGTAAACAAGCAAGATCTGGAGAGAGGTTCATTCTTTCGCTAATTTTTTCAAGTGGAAAAAGGAAAAAAAAGAAGAAAAAGATGGCGGCTACACTTGCTTGGAGGTTATCTGCTACCAATGGCAGCAGCCTGGCCACTGCTGATCTGGTAATCGATTGATTCATTATATTAAAATTATGAGATATTTCATGTAAATTTTTATCGAATTTAGTGTGCGAGCCTCTGGATCTCATTCATACTCCACATGATACGTATGTTTTGTGTTTGGTTCTGTTAATTGAGGTTTAAATGTATGCTATGGTGTTTTCGGTTTTCGTTTTAGAAATGCCAGTTACTTCAACGATATTTTTTTAAATTTTTTTTATGTGTATTGCAATACTATTATCTGCAAGTACATTTGTTCCTCTAAGATATGAACTGTTAATATTTCTTTGACGAGTGCCCCTTTCCCGCCTCTGGTTTCGAATCTCAAAATATATTGGCTATATTTTTAGTTTATATGCGTGTGTTTGGTTAAATATTAATTAATACTCATTTCACAATTGCAGGAAAAAAATGGCGATCTAAAAATTCAAGATTCAGAGCCACCAACTCCCCATTCAGTTATGAAGATGGGTGTAAGGTGAGTTCAGAATTTATTCATTCAGCTGGCAAGGTTGATATCCTCCTGTGATTACCTGTATAGTTCTTCGAAGGGCAGTTTCTTTTTCTAATGCTTTTGATAACTACCATGGACATATGCTATCCTTTGGTGAATAGTTTTTGTGCTGTATTGAGCACCACTATAGGTGCCTCTTTCTTAAGCTTTGTACTGATGCTAATACTTTTGTGTAGATCAGAGATTTGAGGGTATGTTTTCCCAAAATGTCTTGAAGGGAACTGAGGACCTGCTTGTTGAATACACATGCTTTGCTTCGAGTTTTAATAATCAATAAACTTCTAGCACTTAATTTCTGAATTGATTTCCACTTAGGTGAACTATACAATTCTAGACCTGTTTCCACTGTTCCTAGATTGATTTTGGACATACTTCCTTTAAACTGGAAAAAATGGTATATATAATGCGGGTAGATTTTTTTTTTTTAAAGATGGGTGCTGCTAATAATTCTGGTTTCCAGATGCTCTTTTCTAATTCAGAAGTAAAGGGAAGTTCTTCTTTTGCAATTACTGGATGTAATGAACAGGAATAGAGCTTTGTGCTCCTTCTATAAGAATGACTTCTCTAACTGATGCTATATCTGTGCTTAAATTGTTGTCCAACATTTTATTTCATGTCATCCTCTTCCAGATTTCTAATTTCCTCCATGTTTGACTTTTCTAGCACTTTCAACTTGAAATATCCTTTTTTTGTTTGATTGTGCTGGTTCTCTCTTCTGGATATATTAACGACTGCTTTTTTCTTATAAGTTTTTGCAAGTTATTTCTGTTTCCCTGAAAATGAGGTCAACAAAGAGGAAGTTTCTCACAAAGCCTAATAGCAATGAGAATTGTTGCTCACTTTTCTTTCCTAAATTATTTTCAGAGACCGTACTAGTAGCATGGAGGATCCAGATGGCACACTAGCAAGTGTAGCACAATGCATTGAGCTGCTACGTCAGAGTTCCTCATCTGTACAAGAGAAAGAGTATGCATTGAGACAGTTGCGAGAACTTGTTGAGACACGTGAAAATGCATTCAGTGCTGTGGGATCTCACTCTCAAGCAGTTCCAGTGCTTGTTTCTCTTCTCCGGTCAGGATCACTGGGAGTGAAGATACAGGCTGCTACTGTCCTAGGTTCTCTCTGCAAGGAGAATGAACTAAGGGTAAAAGTCTTACTTGGAGGATGCATCCCACCATTGCTTGGTCTCCTCAAGTCCAGCTCCGCAGAAGGGCAAATTGCAGCGGCAAAGACAATATATGCCGTTTCCCAGGGTGGTGCTAAGGATCATGTTGGCTCAAAAATTTTTTCAACTGAAGGAGTTGTGCCTGCACTCTGGGAGTTGCTTCGAAACGGGCTCAAGACGGGCAACTTAGTTGATAACTTGTTGACTGGAGCTTTAAAAAACCTCTCCAGCAGCACTGAGGGATTTTGGTCTGCAACAATACAAGCTGGAGGAGTGGATATACTAGTGAAGTTGCTCACAACAGGACAGTCAGACACACAAGCAAATGTGTGCTTTCTTCTTGCATGCATGATGATGCAAGATGCATCTATTTGTTTCAAGGTATTGGCTGCAGAGGCTACTAAACAGCTGCTCAAGCTGTTAGGACCTGGCAATGAAGCCTCTGTTAGAGCAGAAGCTGCTGGTGCCCTTAAGTCTCTTTCTGCACAGTGCAAAGATGCAAGACAAGAGATAGCTAAATCTAATGGCATTCCTGCTCTGATAAACGCGACAATAGCTCCTTCAAAAGAATTCATGCAGGGGGAGTATGCCCAAGCATTACAGGAAAATGCAATGTGTGCTCTTGCAAATATTTCTGGTGGCTTGTCATTTGTCATCTCAAGCCTTGGTCAAAGCCTTGAATCATGCTCTTCACCTGCCCAGGCTGCTGACACTTTAGGAGCTTTGGCTTCAGCTCTGATGATATATGATAGTAAAGCTGAATCCACTAGGGCATCAGATCCTGTGGCTATTGAACAGACTTTAGTTAATCAGTTCAAGCCTCGTTTACCATTTCTTGTGCAAGAACGTACCATAGAAGCATTAGCTAGTTTGTATGGGAATGCCATCCTCTCAGTTAAACTTGTGAATTCTGAAGCAAAACGGTTGCTTGTTGGTTTGATTACGATGGCTATCAATGAAGTTCAGGATGAGCTTGTAAGAGCTCTTCTCACACTTTGCAATAATGAAGGCAGTCTATGGCGTGCGCTTCAAGGACGTGAAGGGGTCCAGCTATTGATATCTCTTCTTGGCCTTTCATCGGAACAGCAGCAGGAATGTGCAGTGGCATTGCTTTGCCTTCTATCTAATGAAAACGACGAAAGCAAGTGGGCCATCACTGCTGCTGGTGGTATACCTCCCCTTGTCCAAATTCTAGAGACAGGATCTGCAAAAGCCAAGGAAGATTCTGCTACAATCCTTAGGAACTTATGCAATCACAGTGAAGATATACGTGCATGTGTTGAAAGTGCTGATGCTGTTCCTGCATTATTATGGCTACTGAAGAATGGGAGTCCCAATGGGAAAGAAATTGCAGCAAAGACTTTAAATCATTTGATCCATAAATCCGATACAGCAACTATTAGTCAGCTCACTGCATTGTTAACCAGTGATCTACCTGAATCAAAAGTGTATGTCCTGGATGCTCTAAGAAGTATGCTTTCTGTGGTTCCCTTGAGTGATGTACTACGGGATGGCAGTGCTGCAAATGACGCGATTGAGACAATGATTAAGATATTGAGCTCTACTAAAGAAGAGACTCAGGCCAAGTCTGCCTCTGCTTTGGCTGGAATTTTTGAAACCAGAAAGGATTTACGTGAAAGCAGCATTGCTGTTAAAACACTTTGGTCAGTGATGAAGTTGCTGAATGTTGAATCGGAAAACGTCTTAGCAGAGTCATCCCATTGCCTTGCTTCAGTATTTCTTTCAATTAAAGAGAACCGGGAAGTGGCTGCTGTTGGTCGTGATGCATTGTCTCCTTTAATTGCACTTGCTAACTCATTGACTTTGGAAGTAGCTGAACAGGCAACATGTGCTCTTGCAAATCTTATTTTGGATGGTGAAGTTTCAGAAAAAGCAATTCCAGATGAAATTATTGTGCCAGCGACTAGGGTTTTGCGTGAAGGAACAATTTCTGGGAAGACCCATGCAGCAGCAGCAATTGCTCGTCTCCTTCATTCTCGTAGAATTGATAATTCCATAACTGATTGTGTCAATCGTGCAGGAACAGTACTTGCATTAGTTTCTTTTCTAGAATCTGCAAGTGGTGGATCTGTTCCCACATCAGAGGCCCTAGCTGCACTTGCTATTCTGTCAAGGTCAGAAGGGACTAGCGGACACATCAAACCAGCATGGGCAGTTTTAGCTGAATTTCCAAAACGCATAACCCCAATAGTTTTGTCGATTGCAGATGCAACACCCTTGTTGCAGGATAAGGCTATTGAAATATTATCGAGACTTTGCCGAGATCAGCCTTTTGTTTTAGGAGAGGCAGTTGCTTGTGCCTCTGGATGTATACCTTCAGTGGCTAGAAGGGTGATCAATTCCACGAACCCAAAGGTCAAAATTGGAGGAGCTGCACTTCTTATTTGTGCTGCGAAAGTTAGTCATCAAAGAGTGGTGGAAGATCTTAACCAATCGAATTCATGTAGTCATCTTATTCAATCACTTGTCACAATGCTTTGTTCTGCAGATGCTTCTCCTTCAGAAGACCTGGTTGATGATGACAAGGAGGTCATTAGCATCCACAGATATGCTAAAGAAGGTGAGAATGGTGAATCTCATAAAGGAACAGCAGTAATTTATGGTTATAACTTAGCTGTTTGGCTACTTTCGGTTCTTGCCTGCCATGATGAGAAAAGTAAAATTGTTATAATGGAGGCCGGAGCAGTTGAAGTCCTCACCAACAGAATCTCCAGTTGTATTTCGCACTACAGTCAGGTAAAACTTTTTGCCCACCGTAAACTGAAGGTATTCCAGTGTCTCGTGCCATAAGCTCTCAATATCAATGAAAATCTTGATTTCTCTTAGAGTAATGCTGCAAATAAGCCTGGCCAAGCTTTGATATATTTAGAGTTCATATAATTTTAGCAAATTTCAGGCTTGGCTTGTGCTTGTAGCGAGCCTAAGACTTGAAGCTCAAGCTTTTCTCCTTGGGTTGGTTTGAGTTTGACAAAGTAGATTGATAAATAAGCAAGTAAACAAGCTTACCTTGACCTTGGATTCATCATGAAAAATCATTCAATAAAGAAGTGAACACATTATTTTTTTTTAAAGAAACTCAAACTCGTGTATCTCATGTCAGAAATAAGGTTGATTAGATTTGATAATATAATAATTCTTATTTTATATACGATAATTATTTAGCTGAACTAAGATTTGCTTATTAAATACATGCTTGTTTATGAATTTTAATGAATCTACATGCAAGCCTTTGGATGACGTGGCCCGATAAGCTTTATATCATGATCTTGAACAAGCTGAGCTTGATCTAAATCAAATGTGGCTGTATCAACATGAGTTTCAAAATAACCTCGAGCTTGACTTGTTAATTTTAACGAATGAGCTTGAATGAGTTTATAACAAGCTAAGCTTCAAGAGGCTTTGATCATTTGCATCCCTAGTCTGGACTTTGGAGGTAGAAGAATTATGAGATTTACATGAAAGAAAAAACGTTATCATATTTCACATGCTACGCAGCAGAGAAATCTTTTCTGCATTCTGATTGTTGTTAACCTTTGTTGCTTCTCTATGTTCACCTGTGCAGAGTGATTTTAGTGAAGACAGCAGCATATGGATTTGTGCTCTACTGCTAGCTATTCTGTTTCAAGATAGAGACATCATACGTGCACATGCAACCATGAAATCTATACCAGTACTTGCAAGTATGTTGAAGTCAGAGGAATCTGCAAACAGATATTTTGCTGCACAGGCAATAGCCAGCCTAGTGTGTAATGGTAGTAGGGGAACTCTTCTGTCTGTTGCAAATTCTGGGGCAGCAGGTGGTCTTATCTCCTTACTTGGCTGTGCTGATGGTGATATATCTGATCTTCTGGAATTGTCTGAAGTGTTTGCTTTAGTGCGTTATCCGGACCAAGTTGCCCTAGAGAGGTTATTCAGAGTTGAAGACATTAGAGTTGGTGCTACATCTCGCAAAGCAATACCTGCTCTTGTTGATCTACTCAAACCAATTCCAGATCGTCCTGGAGCACCTTTTCTAGCATTAGGACTTCTAAATCAGCTTGCAAAAGACTGTCCACCAAATAAGACTGTTATGGTTGAATCAGGGGTTTTGGAGGCCCTGACTAAGTATCTTTCACTTGGTCCACAAGATGCAACCGAGGAAGCTGCAACTGATCTGTTAGGGATCCTATTTAATAGTGCTGAGATTCGGAGACATGAAGCTGCTTTTGGTGCTGTCAGTCAACTTGTTGCTGTCCTGCGCCTGGGTGGAAGAGCTGCAAGGTACAGTGCTGCTAAAGCATTGGAAAGCTTGTTTTCTGCTGATCACATCAGGAATGCAGACACTGCCCGACAAGCTGTCCAACCCTTGGTGGAAATTCTTAATACTGGTCTAGAGAAAGAGCAGCATGCTGCTATAGCTGCATTGGTTAGGTTATTGAGTGAAAACCCATCAAGAGCCCTTGCAGTTGCTGATGTTGAAATGAATGCAGTGGATGTACTTTGCAGGATCCTCTCGTCAAATTGCTCAATGGAGCTGAAGGGGGATGCTGCAGAGTTGTGCGGTGTTTTGTTTGGAAATACAAGAATCAGGTCTACAATGGCTGCAGCTCGCTGTGTTGAGCCTTTGGTCTCTCTCCTTGTAACTGAGTTCAGTCCTGCTCAGTATTCAGTTGTCTGTGCATTGGAAAAACTTGTTGATGATGAACAACTGGCAGAACTAGTTGCTGCACATGGAGCAGTTATTCCTCTTGTTGGCCTTCTCTATGGTAGGAACTACATGCTTCATGAGGCTATCTCCAGAGCACTTGTGAAGTTGGGGAAAGACAGGCCCGCTTGTAAAATGGAAATGGTAAAAGCTGGAGTAATTGAAAGCATACTTGATATCCTCCATGAAGCACCAGATTTTCTCGGTGCAGCATTTGCAGAATTGCTCAGAATATTGACCAACAATGCTAGCATTGCCAAGGGGCCTTCTGCTGCAAAAGTGGTTGAGCCCCTTTTCCTGCAGCTGACGAGACCAGAATTTGGGCCTGATGGACAACATAGTGCTTTACAGGTTCTAGTTAATATTCTGGAACATCCACAGTGCCGTGCAGATTATACCCTCACCTCTCACCAAACTATTGAGCCACTTATCCCCTTGCTTGATTCTCCAGCTCCGGCAGTGCAACAGCTGGCTGCTGAGCTCCTCTCTCATCTGCTCATGGAAGAACATCTTCAGAAGGATCCAGTGACACAGCAAGTAATTGGTCCCCTTATACGGGTTCTTGGTTCTGGCATACACATCTTGCAGCAGAGAGCTGTAAAGGCTCTTGTTAGCATTGCACTAATATGGCCAAATGAAATTGCAAAAGAGGGTGGTGTGAGTGAGTTGTCCAAAGTTATATTGCAAGCTGATCCTTCTCTTCCCCATGCCTTGTGGGAATCTGCTGCTTCTGTTTTGGCTAGCATTTTACAGTTTAGTTCTGAATTTTATTTGGAAGTTCCTGTAGCTGTCTTGGTAAGGTTGCTCCGTTCTGGCTTAGAAAGCACTGTGGTTGGTGCCTTGAATGCTCTTTTGGTGTTAGAAAGTGATGATGGAACTAGTGCTGAAGCTATGGCTGAAAGCGGTGCCATAGAGGCTCTTTTGGAACTTCTCAGAAGCCATCAGTGTGAGGAAACAGCTGCAAGGTTGCTTGAAGTACTACTTAACAATGTGAAAATCAGAGAATCAAAAGTTACTAAATCTGCAATCTTGCCATTATCACAATACCTCTTGGACCCCCAAACTCAAGCACAACAGGCAAGATTATTAGCAACTTTGGCACTTGGTGATCTATTCCAGAATGAGGGCCTGGCTCGAAGTACTGATGCTGTGTCAGCTTGTCGTGCTCTAGTCAATGTGCTTGAAGAGCAACCTACAGAAGAAATGAAAGTAGTAGCAATATGTGCTTTGCAAAACCTGGTCATGTATAGCCGATCCAATAAAAGAGCTGTTGCAGAGGCTGGTGGTGTTCAAGTTGTATTGGATGTAATTGGTTCAAGTGATCCCGATACATCTGTCCAGGCTGCAATGTTTGTTAAACTCCTCTTCTCCAATCACACCATTCAAGAGTATGCATCCAGTGAAACAGTCAGAGCCATAACTGGTAAGTTTCTCTTCTCCCTGTGCACAGTTTGTCTAGTTTTGGCAAATACGAGAACATATCTATTGATTTTGTAATGACAATTTTTCTTTCTAGTATTACTCTGTGGTTTGTAGTTTGGAATTTTATTCTAACATTTAGTTAACATGATCTCTGAGAAAGCTCTTATATGACTTCCTTCAGGCCAAGTTTGGAACTTAATTTAAGTAAACAAAAATCGAATAGATCTTCTCAGTAAAGTAAAAGCAGATGCAGAATTTGAATAGAAGCGGTATAGGATCTAATTGGGTCAAATGAATTTACTTTCTAGTTCATATTTTGATTGGTCAAACATAGCAGACATCTAAATGTGAGCTAACTTATCAAACTCTTACAGTAACAGTTGATAGATCACATGTAATGTTGAATCAGATTGTGTAACTGCTTACTATTCTCTATACCATTAAGCAAAATAAGCGTAAATTATAAATTAGTCCCTCTAGTTTCAAAAAGTAATCAATTAGTATGTTTTATATCTATTTGTAACTTAATCTTTTTTGTCCATTTCATTAAAAAAAAAAAGGAAAAAAGAAGAAGTAGATAATATGGAAAGATTGATGAGAAAAGAAAATATTTTTTGAAACAAAGTAATATTAAATTAAGTATGGTGTACATTGGTCAAGGGGCTAATTAATTAGTTTGCGAAACTAGAGACTATGTAATTCATTTTGCAGAACTAGAGAGACTAATTTATAATTTATTCAGCAATAATAGTAACATTCTGATTTTTACCTAAAGCCATGTTGAACCAGAGGAGATGAACATTAACTTCTGTACGTTTGTGAAAATATTTCCTCATGTAGTAACCATTTCTTTATTCAAGCAACATGGCCATTTATTGTTCTTTTCTTGTAAGATGTGATAAGCAGTTGAGTGGTGGAGCAATCCTGGCCAGCGGCTAGGTTCATCAGTATTTGGAAATTAGCTTACCTATGGCTTTAGGATTGGGTGTATCATACTTTTCCTGTCAATTGCTGCTGGGGTGAATTTTCCTGCAGGGATGTTATTTTATTTTTACTTTTACCTAAACAACTTTCTGTTTGGTTTCTTGCAGCTGCTATTGAAAAGGATTTATGGGCCACTGGGACAGTGAATGAGGAGTATCTCAAAGCTCTAAATGCCCTTTTTAGCAACTTCCCAAGGTTGAGAGCCACCGAGCCTGCAACACTCAGCATACCCCATCTGGTTACATCTCTCAAGACAGGATCAGAAGCAACTCAAGAAGCTGCCTTGGATGCTCTTTTTCTTCTTAGGCAAGCTTGGTCAGCATGCCCAGCTGAAGTTTCAAGAGCTCAATCTATTGCTGCTGCAGATGCAATCCCCTTGTTGCAATACTTGATTCAGTCTGGCCCACCTCGATTTCAGGAGAAGGCTGAATTTCTGCTGCAGTGTTTGCCAGGGACACTCGTGGTTATTATCAAGCGTGGAAACAACATGAAGCAGTCGGTGGGGAACCCTAGTGTTTATTGCAAGATTACACTTGGAAGTACACCACCAAGGCAAACAAAGGTAAGATGAATCAATCATCTTGTTTATTGTTTTGCGATGTTTATTTCTCCAATTTTCAGTTTTTTTCAATGAAAAAATAAAATAACAGGTAGTTTACATAATTGGACTATCCAATTCATTTATTCGGACTAGGGGTGTGCTCTGTTCAGTTCAAACTGAAAAACCGAGCTGAATCGTCATAATTTGGTTTGTTCGGTTCGATAATTCGTTTTTCATTTTGGGTCAGTTTGAAAACCGAACAAACTGAATTCCTTTTTCTTTCTTTCAAACCTTGAAATAAAAAAATTTCAAATTAGAAAATTCTATTTAAAAAAGAATTGTAAAACAAAAAAATTGAACTGAAAGTTTTCAGTTCAATTCGTTTTTCATAAATCCGGTTTGGTTCGGTTCTGTTTTTTTAAAAGCTGAACCAAATAAAGCAAAAACCGACCGAACAAACTGTTTGCTCACCACTGATTCTGGCCATCGTTTGGCGCTCCCAACTCACTATTTTTCATATAAAAAAAATTCTCTCCCTATTTTTTTTTTTTTCTAGAAATTGCTATATCAACTTCTCAAAATGAAAAATATTTGTGAGTTTTTCAGGTCGTATCAACTGGTCCCAATCCGGAGTTTGATGAGAGCTTTTCATGGTCCTTCGAGAGTCCTCCAAAAGGCCAAAAGCTTCACATCTCTTGCAAAAATAAGAGTAAAATGGGGAAGGTAAATGAAATGATTTTCGATTTTGTTTTTGTGAGAAAAAAATCCAAAAAGTAATTTAGATGCTTCCTCGTTTTATCAGAGATATCTTCCCCCCTTCATATTGTCACGTAACCTATCTCTTTTGATCAAACAACAGAGTTCTTTCGGCAAAGTAACAATCCAGATTGATCGGGTTGTAATGCTTGGAGCAGTAGCTGGGGAATACACTCTGCTGCCACAAAGCAAGAGTGGACCCTCAAGGAATTTGGAAATTGAATTTCAGTGGTCAAACAAGTAAGTAACAAATGTTAATGACGTAGCAACCATTCGGCCCAAATTGAGATTTTAGGGAGAAAACATGTCCCCATCAACACAGAATTCTTTCTCTTCCTTGTTTCTTCTCCAGTCTGGTTTATTTATCATCCTCTTCTTTCCAGTTGTAAATAGTTTGCCAGAAGAATTTGATTTTTGTAGCTGTTTGCCAAAAGCCGTAAGATAGCAATTTGTTCAAATGTATTCTTTTGCAACCCTAGTTTCTTCAAGTTTTCTCCTTGTACCCATATTATTGTGCTTGCCAACCTGAGAGGAAAATAATAATCATGGTTCTGGTTTCGGATATTAATCGTCTTTTTAGCCATTTCTGCTTCTGCTTCTGCTTCGTTGTTTAATTATTGTGAAAGAGATACAATCATCTTTGTACCCATGTTATTCACGTCAGAGCATATGTTAATCCATCTTTGTATATGGTTCATCCTATCAGCTGTGTTTTCATTATTATCGAACAATAATATTTGAAAGGTTCTCTTGATTACATTGTTCAAGTATCGAAAAAATAATCTATTAAGAATGCATAAAATATTTGTTTTTTATAGAAAAAAATCCAAATAAAAAAAAAATGGACCAAGGTTAATTTTACAAGTAATCTATTATCATTCAATCAATTCCGAATATTCTAACGCTATCCTTCAATTAATTGTTAAACTTTATTGTTCTGTTTTAATCTTAGCTTTACTTGACTAAGATGGACGTTGCAATAAATATAAATCAAGCTAATAGAAATTAATGGAAATAAACTAAATATTATAGGTGAAATTGAGAGAACATAAACTTGAGGAGGCAAATGCAAATTTACCTTTTCTATGTTGGGGTTACGTCCATCTTTCCACATGTATTGGTTGGTTAGAAATGGCATTTACATTAATTATTAATTAATTAACAAAATATTAAAAAGTGATTAAATTATTGTAGTCACACCTACAAAACATGCTTTGTGTTTTTTTTTTCACCCTTCCACAAACTTTTTTTTTTTTTTTTTAATTTCATAAACTTAAGAGCAGGTTGTTTTGAGAATTGTAGTTTATAGTTTTTTGTCTTATGTTAGGATATATACCAATTTTATAGATTTATTTTTTTTTTAATTTCAACTTTCAACATTAAATTTGTTTGAAGTGAAGTTTTATAATTTTTTTTTCTATGAATTTATTTTGATCGTGGGTTTAACATGTTAACTTAGGGTGACTTGTTCATTTTTT
>Ga0307507_10009170_pt1 | contig 13294 bp, 7 predicted proteins | sample 7_EM_MG_FD_207223 | JGI IMG/M metagenome (GOLD analysis project Ga0307507, IMG submission 207223) | Populus trichocarpa ectomycorrhiza microbial communities from riparian zone in the Pacific Northwest, United States - 7_EM | ecosystem: Host-associated > Plants > Roots > Unclassified | place...
CGCTAGGATAGAAGATGGCCAATCCTCATATTGTTGGCTCCGTTTTGACCTGGTCTGCAGGAGGCATTCCTTAGTCTTATCCGGCATTACACGACTCTCGCCTATCGATCAAACCAATGATTGCAACTATAGTTATCGGTCTCGTGCCAACAATCCCTTTGGGAGTTCCCCGACTCCCTCTCCGAGCATAGTGCAATCCTACTGGTTACTGGGCATCTTTCCAGACCAAGGAATCCTAACTAAGGTAGATACGTCCCGTGAGTTTGTAGCTACTTTTCGATACCCAATCTTGTAGTGGCTGTAACTCGATCCGATGCCGTCCGATTTGGATGCCTTCACTTTCATCAGGTGCTCTGAGGTCTCCTCTCATATATCCTGCGAACAGGAACCGGTCGGAGGGACGGCCGCGACGTATACGGTGTTGCAAGTAGGGTCATCTTTACTGATGTCTTTGGTGAGGGGACGTAACTTTCCAGACGGCGTATGGTGACCTACTGTCCCAACGTCGGGGCCGGAGGGGGGTGTTGCTAAGTCTTTTTTAGAGGTTTGTGCCCGAAGGTAGGGTAACTTGACCCCCTTATCCTTCTGGGAGCCCTGTGCCTAACACACAGGTCTGACACTATAGGTTATATCAAAATTATATGGACCAATTTCACAGGATGAAAGGTACCTTCGTGGAGTTTCGAATAACTAAGCGTATACTGACCAAGGTTGACCAGCACCGGAGGGAGATACGACATCAGAGAACGCAGAGGAGCCAGGGTGTGGCTCCCTCCAAACGGGGCAGGATCTGTGAGGACGATCGCGCAGAAGGGGCCGAGCGACCTCTGGATTTGATCAATCGCGAATCGCATTTGAACTTTATCAAGATACATCTGCTAAGTCATTTTAGTTATCATATATGCCAGTTTGGCAATATACCGATGTATTCCACCGAGTTTGGCGACGTCATTCACAAGGAACAAATCAAGGATAGATGGCGAAGATGGAATAAAAATAATGGCGTCCGCCAAATATGTCACAGCTAGAGTCGTCAGCACACCATCCGAATGAGGTTATTGAACCTGGAGTGTGTTCAACGCCACGGCGCTGCGCTCTCTGTGGTTGTCCTGCAACATTTAGAGAGTCCAAGGACGGCCGTAAACGCGCAAGTCGTGAGTAGGAGCATCTTGAAAGGCTGTTGTGACGACGCGTCCAACGTCTTGGATTCTGGTAAGGTGTCGGCAGTCTCCCTCCAGAGTATAGGTCACGAATTTATCCGGTATAGCAGGCATAACCTGCCCAAACAGCGCCATCTTTCCCAAGATCATAAGATACTACAATGAGTCCAGGTTGAACTACTGACGCAACTCGAAATACCGGTTGTGGCATTCCAAGGAAGCGACGTTTACGACATCCACCATGCGTGATGCATGGGTGCCTTACACTTCAGGAACCAGGGCAGTGGCAATGATTGGGTTTTGGTCCAGGCTGGTTCCTAAGAGATATATCATGCGCTAAGGGGCCGCCTCTGTAAGGCACACAGGTCCCAGAAGGAGATGGGGGTCAACTTACCCTACCTCTGCGCACGAACCTCTAAAAAACACTTTGCAACACCCCCCTCCAGCCCCGCCTTGGGAACAATAGGTCAGCCTAGGTCGGCTAGGAAGTTGCATTCCCTCACCCCAGACATCAGTAAGGAAAGCCTTAGGGGCAACACAGTATATCACGGCCTATCGGGACAGTCCTAGACGTTTTTACTGGAGGTCAAGTGTTCGACCCACACACCTGTCATAGTTATTATCAGTATACTCGGATTGCGAATCAGTCTCTAGGCATCGGAACGAGCACTGCGACGGAGGGGTTCCTGCCGACTCCTATAGAAGCAATGAATCTCGCTAAAGAGGAAGTCATACGGCGAAGTTGGAACTCTTGGATAAGAAGTAGTGGCGCTTCAAAGTTTAGCCGACTGACATATGTAGTCTGATATGTAAGACGCAGGCATATGCTTACCCGGCATGAGAGATGTTGATCACAACATGACCAGAAGGAATAACTGGAATCATAGCGAGCCAGGCTAGATAGACAACCTAAGTTCATATGACTTAAAGATCGAAAGCAAGTAATAGGACGCAATTAACTTAGCTATGATTAAAGTCGAAGTGGTGTACGAATTGTGAGGGTCAAACGGTGTTCGCACATTCATGGGAGTTTACTAAAGTATAAGATGTACTTGAGAACTATAGGTGTATGAAGTACCCCGGAAAAGGGTATAAGTAGGGGGCAAGAGCCCGAGTAGATAGACAGGTCATCAAGCAACGGAGAAGAGACATTAACAATATATAAATGTTAACACATATTTCTCATTTCACCGGCTTTATCAAATTCTACCTTAATATCTGTCTCCCTAGACATATTCTCCAAAAAGTACCAATGAACAGGCCATATATATTCGCTTGTACTTCGAATATTACTACCCCCATAACAGTATAGTGTTACTCTCTACGTTACCGAGACACAGATCCGATATCGATCCCAAATACAAATCGCACTTTGATCAACTCATTGAACCTCGCCCGACATACCTTACCAACAATCAAACACATTTTATCACTACAAGGATAAGAAACACTTTCCTACTTCAAGAATGTCGAGGTCTAACCCCGAGGGAGCAGGACCATATCCCATGGAGACTGAGGAACTCTCCCAGTCCCTAGCTCCAAAGGTAACATCGCAAGAAACAAGGATTCCTAGATCCACATATACTAGACTATCTCTGTTAGCGGGGTAGTAATATTCTAAGAACAAGCGAATAGACTAAGCCTGGTCGTTCGTAATTCGGAGAATATGTCTGGGGAGACAAAGGTCAAGCGAGACTTATGAAGTTGGTAAAGTGATAAATATTTGTTTAGCGGATATATATTGTTAAGAACTCTTCTCCGTTGCTTAATACTTGATAACAGCTGCGAAGACACTTCAATATTGATATTCCCCATCGGGGTGTTCGCAGGCTACATAATCTCTTTCTATAACCAAGTATCATTCTTTCACCTAGTTCAACTTCGTTGAAGTGGGAGCCTGACTTGACCCTGGACATCCGTTATATTTCTACTCTCATTTGCGCAACTTATTGCCACGTATGCCTCTCCCATGGGGAGGGTGTACTGCCCATCTACCTAGATGGCTATACGAACATGTATCCATTGCCTAGATGGATTTACGAATAATCTCCATGTGTTCGCATGTCAAACAATTATTCGCTAGGATAGAAGATGGCCAGTCTCCATATTGTTGGCTCCGTTTCCACTTGGTCTGCAGGAGTGATCCCTTTGTCTTAACAGGCATCTCATGACTCTTTCCTATGGATCAAACCGATGGTTACGACAATAGTCATTCGTCTCTTTCCAAGAACCTGTTTGGGAGTTCCCCGACTGCCTTTCCGAGTATAGTGTATTCCTCCTTGTTACTGGGTGTCTTTCCAAACCAAGAAAGTCTAACTAAGGTAGGTAGGTCCCATGAGTTTGGATCAACTTTCCGATACCCATTCTTGTAGTGCTTGTGACTCTGTGAGATGTCGTCCGATCGTGATGCGTTCACTTGAATCAGATGCTCTGAGGTCTCCTCTCAAATATCCTGCAGACAGGTACCGGTCGGATGGACGGCCGCGACATATCCGGTGTTGCAAGTAGGTTCTTCTTTTCTTATATCTTGTGTGAGGGGACGCAACTTCCCCGAAGAGCTATGATGACCTATTGTCCCAACGTCGGGGCTGGAGGGGGGTGTTGCAAAGTCTTTTTTAGAGGTTTGTGAGCATAGGTAGGGTAACTTGACCCCCTTATCCATCTAGGAGCTATGTGCCTAACACGACCTCTCTCCTCTTAAGTTGCGTTCCGAATACTCTTGTCTAGCCATGATAGATTCTTAATCGTTTATGAGCTCCGTAGGGTAGGGGTAAAAACCGGAAGCGTTCACTTGTCCACTTGTGGAAAACCTTTCTCATACTCGTCATCCAAGTTCGGCGCCGGCATTTCGGAGTTTTCCCGATAAAATATCGCCACCCCTGCCCTAGCATTTTCCAACCCCTCCGGTGGTTCCCCGATATTTTCATCCTCTGAGAATCCTACCTATTTTACAAAGCATCAGAGTCCCTTGAACTCCTTGTTTCCCCCTCTGACCATTCTCGTGTAGATGATTATCTCACTTTTTACGATTCTTTCAGCCTCCCATTCCAGGTCACCTTCGACGTCCTCTGGTTCTCGTGGGGGTTGTTCTCGATTGGGTTGGTCACAGACCTTTTAGAGTTCGAGAAGGGAGACGTCAAATACGCGGTGGATTTTCCAGCGAGCCGGGATATCGAGTTTGAACGCCCCATTCCCTTTTGTCTCCAATCCTTGAAAAGGGCCGCCCAACGTTGGGGTGAACTTTCTTGTTGGTCGTTTGCTCTTGAAGTTCCTTCCGTTTAACATTACCAAGTCACCAATCTCCATGTCGGACTGTGGTATTGCTCGCCACTCGTAGTATTTCCTCCTGGCCTCTTTTGTTTACTCAAGAGTTGTCCTTGAGTTTTCCTGCACTGTGTTCATCCAGTGCGTTTACATTGTGGCCCGTAGCTTTAGAGCCGCTCTTGCCTTTGTCCATTCCGTTTGTGGATGGAACCCGTAGTTCGCGAAAATGGGGCTTAGGTTATGTGCACTTGCTTTGGAATTATTGTAGGCGTATTTAGCTAATGGTAGTAGCTGATAGAAGTCGTATTGGTTATAGTTGACGAAGATTTGAAGGTAACCTTCTCGCACTTGGTTGGTTGTTTTGGTTTGTCCGTCAGTTTGTGGGTGATATGCCGTCGACATTCGCTTTTTATTTCCTAATGCTTTCCACAACGCTTCCCAAAATTGCTGTGAAAACTGTGCGTCAATGTCTCATACGAATTCGGAGAGTCGTCCCTGATGTTTCCCGAGTTCCTTGAGGAAGGTATCCGCAACCTCCTTTGCGTTCGCATTGTCTGGTTAAGCCCATGAAATCTGCCATTTTTGTAAAACGTTTGACTACTACCATGATCTGTGTTTGTCCCTGGGGCTTGGGTAATGGGGTAATGAAATCCACTGAGATCGACGTCCGTCCCGCGTTGGGTACTTCTAATGGTTGGTGTAATTCATACTTCGAGTGTCGTACAGATGTGTTAGGTTGACATTCGTGACAAGACCGGACATAGTCGTTGATCCATTCAGTGAGTTTTTCCCAGTGGAAATTTCTCGTGACTAGCTCAATCCTTTTTGCTTGTCCGAAGTGTCCAGCTACTTTTGTGTCCTGACATCCTTTTGCGATCGCCTTTGAGACCTCTTTGTTCGAAGGGATGAATAGTCTATTTTCGTATTAGAGTAGTCCATCTTCCAGCTCTCACATCTTTGCTAGTGTTTCCCGGCTTCCCTTTAATTGGCTTTGGTCCCCCTTTCGTGCCGTACAGGACTCATCTTTTTTTCCTGCCAATCTTATTGTGTCCAGGAATAAGTCGTCCATGGTCTGCATTTGTATTGTTGTAATCATGGCACTGGACGACATTGTTATCTCATCTCATAGGCTAGCGTGTATACAAATATCTTCTTCGTCAAGGTATGAGTTGTCCTCTGGGTCTGGATTTAGAAAGCACATTTTTACTTTAAGTTCTTCACACCTAATTAGCCGTTTGGGACCGATGTCACTAGAGACACATTCCCAAGTTCCCCTTTCCTTGTGTTCCAGGTTATCAATTTCCATGGCCTTGTGGGTTTGGATCTTTTGCAACAGTAGTTGTGCGATACGATCGCCTACCGTGAATTTGTAACTGCTATTGCCATGGTTCCGTAATATCACCTTTATTTCGCCCATATGATCCGCATCTATAACTCCACTGCCCACTGCTATTCCATGTTTGCTTGCCATGCCACTTCTTGCTGCCACCCTGCTGTAAGTTCCTCTGGGTAGTTCTATTCCAATTCCGGTATCCACTACCATCTGTCTTTGGGCTGGTATGGTGCCATCCTTTAAGGCGTAAATGTTATGTCCTGCTGCCATCCTGGAACCTTCAGTTGGAACTATAGGATTGTGTTGCAGTCTTCTTATTCTGAGCCGGTTTCTTGTTCCTTTTTTTGCTTCCCCTAGGCTGACATGAATTCTGTCCTTTTTGTGCCAAACTGAAACTGCAAAATGTTCTGGTTTCAACATTGTCGGTTCTCGATGCGTAGCTCTCTCCTCAGGGCTGTACTCCGGCGGCCGCCCTAATGCCCCATGTTTGTCCCATCTGCTACCGGGGCCGTATACTATTGTAAAATTGAAATTGGCTAGCCATTGAGCCCATCTTTTCCGTCTGGGCTATCAGACTTTGTCGTGAGGAAGACTTGTAGGTTCTGGTGGTCGGTGTATAATGTCACGCGGTCGTCGGCTGCCAACACGTAGTGTTTCGATTGGCAGAATGCTTCCCGGATTGCCAATAACTCTTTATCATGAATTTCTTAATTCCGATCGGCCTCGTTTAGCCTTCATGAGTGGAACGCAACGGGATGTAATCGTTTTCACAAGTACTGGGACAGGATACAGCCTAGTGCAAAGTCAGTAGTGTCTGTCTCGATTACCGTTTTTCGGTCAGGGTAAAATTGTGCTAGGATATGGGGTGAGGTAAATCTTCGCTTAAGTTCTTCGAAAGCTTTATCCTATTCTTCTCCCCAATACCATAAATGTTTTCCTCATTTGGTTTTTAACATGTCGGTAATTGGTTTGCAGACTTCGCAAAGGTTTTCTATGAATCGTCGATAGAAGTTCGCAAAACCAATGAAGATTTGAACATCTTTTACCAATCGTGGGGCATTCCAATTGACGATGCTCTCAACTTTCCTTTCGCTCATAGTAACTCCGCTTTTTCCTACCATGTATCCTAGGGATTCAACTGTGTAGACATGGAACACGGATTTCTTTAGGGACACTGGGAGGTCATCGTGTTCCAGCTTGGCTAGTACTTGTTTAACTATAGCCTCGTGTTCTTCCATAGTCTTTGAGCAAATTGGGGTATCATCCAAACATACTACAACTCCGTGCTCTAAAAGTTCTCGCAGGATAGGGTTCATCATGGCTTGGAACGTGGCTGGTGCATTGACCAACCGAAATGGAATTCCTTTGTATTCATAATGTCTATATCGGGTGTGAAAAGTGGGTTTCCATTCAACTCCTTTTTTCATCCGAATCAAATGCTAATTGTCTTTTGGGTCTAGTTTCGTGAAAGTGGTCGCACCGGCTACTCTTTCCCTCAGTTTGGTCATTCGGGGAAAATGGTATTTTTTGAGTAGGGTTAACTTATTTAGTTGGCAGTAGTTCACTTATAATCGTAGTCTTCCGTCAGGTTTTGGGACAAAGAGGATTGGTGCCCCTGCTAGAGATTTGCTATGACCTATTTTCCCCTCCGCTAATATTTTCTGAGAATTATTGTTTAATTCTTCTAGTTGGTATGCCAAGATTGGGTATATTGGTCCCGAGGCTGGAGTGGCTGCATCTTTCAGATCGATCGCATGGTCGAAGGTTCGCCTAGGCGCCGGCATTTCTCCTTTTTCATTCTCAAACAGTTCCTTGTACTGGCAATACGACTTTGGTAATCCCTCTAGTTGTACTTCCTCCTGTCTTGCGGATTAGATTTGTTTCAATCATTTTAGTTTTTATATCGAAAGCCACCGTCTCGTCCTATTCAAACATGTCTGCGATGCCTTCATCTTGTACATGTTCCACACATTTGGCGTGTTCATAACACAACTTCTCAGGGGCTCCGATATTTCTTATCTGCTGTTCGTGGTGTCACGATCCGGCCGGTGTGATGATATTATATTTCCCTGCGTCTGCAATCACGCCGGAGACCATAGTTGTATGGCCATTGGTACCGATTTTCCGTTGAATCGGATGTGAATAGTATTTTCCTCCAGTGGAGGATACCTTGCCATTGAATCCAGGTATCTTAAACGGTTCTGTCTTATTTTGTAAGGTACTTTGAAGGTGCATGCGGTATTTTTGTTGTGGAGGAATATGTTTAAGCCAGAGTCTAGTAAGACCTTAATTGTGTATCGTTTGTCCGATATGACAAGGAAGACATTTCCCTCAAGGCACTCGTAGTGTAGTGGACTCGGTTTCTGTTTCTTCGCTTGGGCCGTGGGCCTCGTGTCTCAATCACCCTTATCATTGAGGGAACCTTCTTGGGTTTCTTACCGCCCCTGCACTGTTTCGGCTGTGAATCCTCCTAAGACAAACAGCCTTTTCCCTTCACCAAATATCTTTGAAAATATAAAATAAGTTGATTATGGTTGGAATTTTTAGGGTAGGATTGTTCTTAAAATTATGAAATCCTATCTTAGTTGTATATCGGGCACCCCACTACTAGCGGTCTTTATTCCCTATGAAGGGATTCCCTTATAGCAGGGGTAGTTCGTCTGATGATTCGTGCTCTGCAGCTCGGATACGCCTTCCGTTCTGACTGACTTATCCACACGTATCAGTAGTTACGAGCAGTCTCCCGCAGCTATCGCTGAATCCCTCCAGCCTGAGCTGAGGTTTCTTCATGAGGTGGGTAGTGGTTCTGTGTGTGCAATCAATGTGCCCAACTACTATGAGCGAAATCTTAGGTCGCCAGCTTCGTCCGACATGACAACCAAGTGAGGTGTCTGTTAACGTATAGTGTGACCCATAGCACTCGTGGCTTATTTTTCTTCATGAGACTCACTTCTTTTAATCGTTTTAGCTTGTTTACATTAAGCCCTCCCTCTGGGGACTAATACACTGGTATCACTCTCGTCTGATGCCAGTGTCTCACTCATCACCTTGCCCCGAGTTCCGTACTTGGCTCTTTTCTTGCTGACCTTGTCTCCTCTTAGGTATTCTACTAACAGTTGTTAGTTCTAGGGGTCACACCAACAAGTGGAGCCGTTTTCGGGTCGTGTTGCTCAAGGTGGATTCATTCGCTGCTGTCGGAATTTTATCTGGGATATAGACTTTTTGAACGTGTTCGCCTTACAACACCCAGGTGCTACCAGCTTGCCTGTCGGAACTTATCACGGGTTTGTGATTGATGCACTCAAAGGGTATGAGCTGAAGGGTTCACTTAACATTATTTTGGTTCCCGGTTCGATGGCCGGACTACCCACATGCCGTCGCCAGTGGTGCCAGTGAGCGTTATAGCTCCTCATCTTCCATAAAACTCCATGCTAGTGGCCTGTGGCTCGCTGGTTGCGAGGTGTCTCCACGCCTATCCTCAGCCACGGCGGCTACCCTTGACTTTCTCGGCTTTGGGTGGTTCGATCTTCCTCCCGCTAACTTGAACAATTTCCATTGAATAGTGCTGACTCGAATTTCTTTCTGATAGGGCTTCCATCCGTGGTTTGTTAGGGTACATCTAGTGAATTGCCCCTTTGCTTTTCCTTTGTCGACTATTTTTTGGCCAATACCAGAGTGTGCGTCGGCCCAAACTCGATGCATCCTCTTCTGCCAGGGCGGCACCTTTCCTTTCTCCATGTTTTCCTCCTTTCTTTTCGCCGGGTATACCCTTTTGTCTTTAGCGGTATACTTAGGTTTTTCGTTGTCTTTGCCGTTGTTGGCTCGTCATGTTTCCTTTTCCCACTTGAGTTTGACTCGGACAAATCATTGTCCTTAATCCTTTTTCCTTCTTGGAAATCTTCCTCGTCGCGGACCGCTTGTCGCAGAGCATCTATCCAATGCCTGTCGCAGGCATATTCTTGATGCATTGACATGTGTCGTACCGCTTCATCCGGTATTTGGTCTCTAATCAATTTTCGGAACGCGATTCCAGTCCACTTTGCTTTAACATTCCAATTCTGGAATTCCAGAAGCAATTGGTTAATGTCATTCTTGTATCAGGATTTCACCATTTCTCGTAAGGCTTTTTCTTCTTCATCAGTGGGGCCGAAACGTCGTATAGCTTGTTCGGCAAAGACGTCCCATAATTCGTAACCTTCTTGCCGTGTATGGCCTGATTCTCCCATCATTTGATTCCGGTAGGTCCTAGCGAAGTTTGCTACTTGTGACCCTTTTAGTTTGGACAAGGCTTTCTTAATACGGTCCTCCTCGTCCAGCCACTGGTATGGGTTGCGATCAAGAATATTCTTCCATGTAGTCAGCCAGAACCGGATATCTTGGTCTTTTGCATGTTCATATTCCGATGGAGGTTGAGCAGGACCTGTCCTGGTTTCTCGTCTCGTCATTCCCCAGGTCCTCGAGACTCGGATTTCGTTCTCCTTAGCTTCTCTGTATTTTTCCTTATCAGTTTCTTTTTTTTCTGCAGGCTTCTTATTTCATTTGTCAATTCTCTCATCCCTCCTTCCTAGTCTCTTATTGTCACTTCCTTCTCCTTCACTATCTTCAGGATCAAGGGAGCCTCCCGCAGCCCCATGCATTTTAAGGGGTGGTCGTCCTCCATCTCCTCCTCCTATTGCTCCGGCAGTTCGTCTCAGAGTTGGGTTTGAACACTTGCCTTTCACTTGGCCGATCAAGGAGGTAACCGCCCCTGTCAACTTGGCTATGTGGCTTTCCTGCCTTTCTCTGGCTTCTTTATTTGCTTCTAATTCGGCCATCATAGCGTTGAGTATCATCTCGTCGTTTTGTAGTTCACGTTGGTGTTGGGCTTTTGTGTCTAGCTGATCTTGTCCCAACTGTTCGTCCCTGCCCATTGCCGCTGCCCTTTCCGCTTGTATGGTCGGATGGAGGTATGATGTGACCTGCTCGTCCTGGGTCTGACGGTTGTCTTGTCCATCCAGCCTACCAATGACCCTTTTGAGGGCTTCCTGGAGCCCTTTTGTTGCCGCTTCCACCTGTATCATGCTGGTGTCTGTTTGTTCCCGCTACGTTCCTATGTATCTGGCGCCCATCAATATTTCTCTTGTGACTTTGCACAATTGGCGTACCAAATGTTGGATTGGGGTTCCAAGAGATTGAAATGCAAAGTGTTCCAGGTCGATGCTTTAGGCTAAATTCTCCTTGTACCGGTGTAGACTTCCGTTGATGCATTCTGGTCGTCTCGACATTTCAGGAGATCATAGTAGTTCTGCAGGGGTCTGAGTCTGTTGGGACTGGGACCATCTCATCCCGGATCGATGGAAGAGCCCAGGTGGCAGAGCGGGGGATATTCGAGTATGGGTGAATCTAGCGATCCTTGTGTCTTGCAATGTCACGGTTGGAGCTTGGGACTGGCAGAGTTCATCTGTCTCCACGAGATATGGTCCTGCTCCTTCGGGGATAAACCTCAACATTATTAAAGTAGGAACATGTTTCTGATTCTTTTAGGGATAAAATGACTTTGATTATTGGTAAACGTACATCAGGGACATGTCGGAGCGTGGTCCAAGGTGGTCCTGAACACCCCAGGTCCACCAAGGGGGCTCGTGGTCCACGTTGTCCACCTGGTCCACATTGTCCACCTGGTCCACGCCGAGCCGCTCTGATCCACACGTTTTGGCAATTTTACCGAAAGTGTGGATCAGGGTAGATCAAGGTAGACCAGGAGGACCAGGGGGACCATAACCCCCTTTGTGGAAGAGGAGTGGTTGTTCCATTTGCCTGATGTATGTCGGGGTGAGGTTCAATGAGTTAATAAGATTACGATTCGTATTTGTGATTGATATTGCTCGTGTGTCTCGGTAACGTAAAGAAAACAATATAGTGTTATGGGGGTATTAATATTATTGGAACAAGCGAATATACTAAGCCCAGTGGTTGGTAATTGGGAGAATACGTCTAGGGAGACGAAGGGCAAAATACAATTATGGAGTTGGTAAAGCGATAAATATTTGTTTAACGTGTATATATTGTTAAGGTCTCTCGTCCTTTGCTTGATGCTTGATCACAGTGACGACGACACCTGAATATTTGTTTTCTGCGTCTGCGTGTTAGGGGGCTACAGAATCTCTTCCTATAACTAAGTATCATTCTTTCACTTAGCTCAACTTTTTGGAAGTGGGAGCCTGAATTAACCCTGAATATCCGTTATCTTTCTACTTACCTTTGCGCAACGTATTGCCAGGTAGGTCTCTCTCATAGGGAGAGTGTAACATCCGTCTACCTAGATTGCTATACGAATATCTGTCCGTTGCGTACCTAGATTTAGGAATAATCTCCATCTGTTCGCATGTCAGACAATTATTCATTGGGATAGAAGATGACCAGTCTTCATATTGTTTGCTTTGTTTCAACTTGCTCTGCAGGAGGCATTCCTTCCCCTTTACCGGCATCTCACGACTCTTTCCTATTGATTGAACCAAGGGCTACCACAATAGTTATCGGTCCCTTGGCAACAACCCCTTTCGGAGTTCCCCGACTCCCTTTACGAGCATAGGGCATTCTTACTGGTAACCTGGCGTCTTTACAGACAGAGGAAGCCAGACCCAGGTAGGTACATCTGGTGAGCTTTGATCCATCATCCGATACCCATTCTTGTAGTGGTTGTAACTCTGTGGGATGATGTCTGATCGGGATGCTTTCACTTGCATCAGGTGCTTTAAGGTCTCCTCGTATATCTCCTGCGAATAGGAACCGGTTGGACGAATGGCCGTGAAGTATACCGTGTTGCAAGTAGGGTCCTCTTTCCCTATGTCTTTGGTGAGGGATGCAACTTCCCAGACGACCTATGGTGACCTATTGTCCCAACGTCAGGGCTGGAGAAGTGGGGTTGCTAAGGCTTTTTTAGTGGTTCGTGTGCCTAGGTAAGGTAACTGGATGTCACAAACAGTGACTAAGCAAGGCAGACTCTCACATGACTAATAGTCATTAGTCATCGCTTTGTTATCTTTCACGCTATGAGATCAGTTGACTCATAGAACTTTACATAATGACGTAATAGTGTGTTATTGGTTTATTATAATTGGTTGATATTTGATATAACACACGATTGTGGTCATGTGGTTTATGTATTTTGCACATGACTCATAGTTATGAGTCATGGGTTTCACGCATGTGACCCGGTTAGGGCACACGACTTGTTTTATGGATTTTGATTGGTTGAGAGATAGGGCGCAACTGACTCGGTCGAGTCAGCTGATGGATTTCACAGTATGACTCGCTATGAGTCATGAGTCGCGTCAAGTGAGAGGATGAGTCACGCAGGGTTAGGGTTGAGCTAAGAACCCCTATATATGGGCATCCTCGGGACATGAGATTTGGGTCAAGCTCCTCGCGCTCTACCACCCCCCCCCTACATTTTACTCAAAACGCACACCCCGCTTTGCTTACGGGACACCTCTCCGCGCCTCACCCCCCCCTCCGTCCCCTGATGGAGATCCCCCCCATCCCCCCAGGCAACCAG
>Ga0307507_10009172_pt1 | contig 13290 bp, 10 predicted proteins | sample 7_EM_MG_FD_207223 | JGI IMG/M metagenome (GOLD analysis project Ga0307507, IMG submission 207223) | Populus trichocarpa ectomycorrhiza microbial communities from riparian zone in the Pacific Northwest, United States - 7_EM | ecosystem: Host-associated > Plants > Roots > Unclassified | place...
TTGGATGAGAGTGTGGCGGGGGGGGAGTGTTCCATCATCTAGAGGGGAGGGGACGAGGCGGGGTCTGCCATCATGGCTAATTCTTGAGTGGGCTGGTAGGAGGAAGCTAGAGCAGCTATTTCCGCGAGGGCCAGTGAATCTATATCTTCAACTTTGTCCTCTCAGAAGGTTTCGAGAGGGCTGACTTGATGCCTGGGGTGGGTGCGGCTCTGAGTCGTGAGGGTCCTGGAGCGTTCCCCACCTGTATGTGGCAGAGGTTTGTGCATTCTAAAGCCTTGCGAGCCTAGGGTAGGTGGTGTCATGGTGGATTATGCATTTCCCAATATCAATCATTTTGTTTGGGCCGCTGGGGGGGTACCTGAAAGTGCCGAACATTGGGAGTTAGCTTTCCAGGGATACACCTAGTAGGGAGCAAGGTGGTAGGAGTCCGGGTGAGTCCCTTTCGGGGCTGACTGGCGGGATTGTGGATTGTGCCCTAGAGTGAGGGAGGGCAGGGGCGTTCTGCATGGTGATAGCAGGCTGGTCTATTGACCAGCGGCTTGTTTCTCAGAGTGTTTGGAAGCCTTAGAATAGTGGGACCATATAGTCACACCTCCCAATGTAGGGTATTTTGGCAAGAGGGGGTGGAGTTGCAAGATTGGTGAAAACTCTGACTATAGTAGAGGAAAGTAATATGTTAGCAATATGCTGTTGGAACCGAGATGAGTGTGTCCAAAAATTCCACGTTGCAACCAAAATCCCCACAAATGATACGGTATAAGTGTTCTTTCCGAGGATCTAGGGATGGATGGAAAAACTTTATTTTCATTCAACTAGCTACCTACCAATTAAATCGTGTATGAACTAACAGCATGTCATCCCCCCCCAGCCCTCGGGCCCCCGTAAAGAAATCCCAGCTCCCTGCCCTATACCTATCCCGCCATGCTCTAGCATGGTCTCACAAGGGAAACCCCTCCCTCCCCTTGATCCCCGCTGCTCACCTACTCCCAATATTCGTCCGTTACAAAAGAAACACACACCTACGTCTCCACTCCCACTGCTCGTGTATATAAAGAAAATTCCTTCTAACAAAAGAAACACACTGGCACCTCTAAGTCTCCACTCCCAGTGCTGGTATATATCAAGAAAATTCCTTCAGACAACAGGGACCCACCCCGTCGCCTCCACACCCTGTGCTTGTGTAAATAAGGAAATCTCTGTTTCTAGATGGCAGGGTACCCCTAGCTTACCGGGCCCGCCTATTGTCTTTTCAGCAGGCCTCCCCCCTGCCCCTTTCTTCTTCCTTTGGTGTATCGGGTCATGGGTCCTTCCCTACTTCCCTTGAGCCACCTTGTCTCTTTGCATAAGGAATCCACACACTCATCAGCAAAAACATACCGTGCATTAGGGACACAGCTGTTGCGTCAGGATACCTGGTACAGTAACTTTACGCCCTTGACGTTAGGTGTACCCAGAGCTGGGTTGCCGTCTTCGCTTGCTTCAGGTGAGTCAGGAGGTACACTTGCCATACAGCCTTACCCTGGAGGGTACTGGCTACAGAACCTTACAGCCCATGCTTCCCGACGCAGCTCACAACACCATCGCATCTCCAGATGCCGCGCTCATTCACTCCACATTCAGGGTACCCCTTGAATATTACCCCTATCTCTTTCCCGCAATCTCTCCTCCCTGGAAAGGGGTTACCCTTGGCAAAAATGATTGGGTCATTATGGGCGCCAAGTGAGAAAGCCACCATACTCTTAATCTTAATATGGCGCTAATCACACCGGCCTGCCAGTGAGTCACAAAGAGTTGTATTTTCAGAACTTGATATTTCAGAGAGCGAAAATGCCAGCTTACTCCTGTCTGAAAGCGAGTGATACCTATGACAGTCTCTACTACCAGTACTAGGCGTTGTTGTGGTATCTCGGCACTTAGCCTTTGACGCGACGTGACTGCTCTCTTTCCCCTCACCGCTCAACCTTATCACCGGCGGGCCCACAGCTACCCTGAAGACTCCACCACAACCACGCTACTGATCCTGATTCCGATACCTGGATCATTCTGGGCTCATCGCCAGCTACACACTGGTATAGTATTCATCCCAACCTGACTGTTATTGATCAGATTATACGGCTGGCGATTTCAAAATTCGATGGCTGATTCCTCTACAACCACGGGACAGATTTCAGTTCTGTTTCTTCTGGGTTGTTGGGCTCTGTATCACCTACACAATGGTATAAGGATCATCCCCACGCGGGCAATGCTCATGGAGTTGCTGACCCGGCTTTAGGCACAGGCGGAATTTTGTTCGATGGCTGATTACGCCAGAACAGCAGGACTGATTTCAATTCTGTTTTCCGGAGGTTGTTGGGCTCAACGCCAGCTACACGCCGGTATAAGGTACGTCCCTGTGGCATCAAGACTCAGGATTTCGCTGTCTGCTGTAGAGGGGGTCCTAGCGAGCATCCTGAGGGAATTTTACTCGATGGCTGATTGCTCCACGACAGTGTAACGGACTTCAGTGCTGTTTGCAGGAGGTTATTGGGCTCGACGCCAGCTACGTACCGGTATAAGATACGCCCCTGTGGCATCATAATCCAGGATTTCGCTGACTTCTCTGGAAGGGGTCTCTATAGTAACCCTGGGCAAATCTTACTCGATGGCTGATTGCTCCTCGACCACAGCACGGATTTCAATACTGTTTGCAGGGGGTTATTGGGCTCGACGCCAGCTACACAACGGTATAAGGGACGTCCCTGTGGCATGAGAATTCAGGATTTCGCTGACTTCCCAGGAGGGGGTCTCTATAGTAACCCTGGCAGAATTTTGCTCGATGGCAGAATACTCCACGACTCCTACATAGATTCCATTTCTGTTTGCGGGAGGTTGTTGGGCTCGACGCTAGCTGGGCAACAGTATAAGGGATGTCCCTGTGGCAGCAAAACCCAGGATTTCGCTGACTTCTGTGGAGGGGGTCTTGGGTAGCATGCTGGCAGAACTTTACTCGATGGCAGATTGCTCCATAACCGCCTGATGGATTCCAATCCTGTTTGCTGGAGGTTGTTGGGCTTAACGCCAGCTACGCAACGGGATAAGGGACGTCCCTGTGGCATCAAGGTTCAGGATTTTGCGGACTTCTGTGGAGGGGGTCTTGGGTAGCATGCTGGCGGAATTTTACTCGATGGCTGATTGCTCCACCGCCACGTAACGGATTTCAATTCCATTTGCGGGAGGTTATTGGACTCGAGGGCAGCTGCGCAATGGTATAACGGACGTCCCTGTGGCATCAAAATTCAGGATTTCACTAACTTCTCCGGAGGGGGTCTCTATAGTAACCCTGGCGGAATTTTGCCCGATTGCAGATTACTCCACAACCGCTGGATAAATTCCAATTCTCTTTGCGGGAGGTTGTTGCGCTTGAGGCCAGCTACGCAACGGTATAAGGGACGTCCCTGTGGCATCAGGACTCAGGATTTCGGTGTCTTATGTGAAGGGGCTCTTAGGTAGCATGCTGGCAGAATTTTACTCAATGCCTGATATCTCCAAGACTACTTAACGGATTCCAATTCTGTTTGCGGAAGGTTGTTGGGCTCGACGCGAGCTACGCAGCAGTGTGAGTTACACCCCTGTCCCATCAAAACCCATGATTTCACTCTCTTCTGTAGAGGGGATCTTAGATAGCATTCTGGCAGAATTTCACTCGATGACTGATTACTCCTTGACGGATTCCAATTCTGTTTGCGAGACGTCGTTGGGCTCGACGTCCGCTACGCAACGGTATGCGATAGGTCCCTGTCCCATGAAAACCCATGAAGTGACTCTCTTCTGTAAAGGTACTAAGCAGGCGGAATTATACTCGATTGCAGATTGCTCTACAACCGCTTGACGGATATCAGTTCTGTTGGTGGAAGGTTATTGGGCTCGACGCCAGCTACGCAACGGTATAAACTACGTCCCTGTGGCATCAATGCCCCGGATTTCGCTGTCCTCTGTGGAGGGTGTCTTATGTACTATGCTGGCGGAACTTTACTCGATTGCAGATTCCTCCACAACCCCTGCACGGATTTCAATTCTCTTCCCGGGGGTTTTTCGGCATGACGCCAGCTACACGCCGGTATAAAGCCCATTCCTAGGCGGTCAATAACCATGAAGTTAACACTCTGACTGAAAGCGATACCTGGAGGACTCGGAGCCATAGGGAAGCCATGAGTGAGGTGCCGCCTGTATTTAGCAGAATTAGAAATTCAATAGAAGAATATCTAAATCGACTATATGAGTGTAAAATATATTGTGACCCAGGTCAGAAAGCAAAGAGGGGACCCTTCACCGATGTCCGGAGTGAATCCTGAAGATTAGGTTGCGTATCAGGCTGTGCCCGGCAAAAATGATGGTGCCCTGGTGATGTCCAGAATATATGGTGTTGCACCAGGTGACGCCCGGAAGATATGGTGTCACACCAGGTGACGCCCTGAAGATATGGTGTGGCGCAAGTTGCGCCCAGTAATAGTTAGTTTAAGTGGTTGCGTCCTGATTCGCGGTTGATGTTATGTGCGCTAGGTGCGTGTGGGCGCACCAGGAGCCAAGAATTATTTTGGCTGATGCTGCGCACTTTTTCCTACTCATTTGTTTGCCCCCCCTAGGTCCTAAAGTCGCCTGGGATGTTGGTAGGTCTATTGGTGCCCCTTGTACCTGTGCCGTGTTGGAGCCCGTTTTCCATCTTCTGGTTGGCCTCTCCCTTAGGGTGTTCGGCCAGGTTTTCATCCTGTAAAGTAGCTCTCGCAGTCTTTCGTTGTTGTATAGTGGAATTTGGGTTGGTTTAACGAGCTCATAGTAGTTCATGAGGCGGTCGGGCGTGATGATGTCCCGGTCACATTGGCACCTTCTTCTTGAGCCATCTGTGTCTTGGTATGGCCACGCTGCCATTGATCTCAGGTACAGTAGGTCCTGCAATTCCGTTCTGCTGGTGCCTCTGAGGTCTCTGTGGCTGGCTCTGGGCTTGCGGTTGTATCTGATGTTTTCGCTTTGGATCAGCTCGGTCCAGTCAAGCAGTAGGCCTCCCTTGATGTCCCTTTTTCCCACTTGGTTTGCCTCTGTTGGTGTTATTATGTGCTGTATTTCCGAGTTTTGCAGGCAGTCCTTGGACCACTTGGTGTGCCTGCCGACGATATGGGCCTTAGCGCAAGCAGTCGTTGCCGGTGTTTGGTGTATAGGGTGAGTGGGGGAATGCCCAGTTCACTGTAAATCGGCGCGAGTGGAGTTTTGTTTCCAGACCGTAGGCCTTGTGGATGATGTTGTTTAGGACTGTTTGAGCTTCTCTTATTGTGGTTTTCTTTTTCCAAACCTCTATGCCGTAGGTAATTTGTAGTATGATGAGGCCCTTGATTAAGCGCAGTGTGGTCCAGGTGTCCAGGCCACCCATTTGGTATCTGCTTCTGAGTGCCTTGAGGTTATATCCCGTTCTCATCACCTTTGTTATGTATTGCGCTATGTGGTACTCCCATTTGAGGTTGTTGGATATGAAGTATCCGAGCCACCTCATGTTTTCCTCTTGTTCCTGGACAGCCACCATTCCGATATGTGGGTATAGCTTGTGTTGGCTTGGGGTTTTTATGTGTAGGCACTTCGCTTTGGTCGGGGCGAAGGTGGATCCTGGGCGCAGGCGGTGGCTTCCACCTTTTCCAGGATTTTTTGGACGGCTTCTTGTCCGGTTGTGGCCATGGTGTATGAGGCTACAATGAGCATGTCGTCCACCTATGTGAGGATGCGGTTGCATGCTGTGGGTAGGTCGATGGTGGCCATTGCCACAATGTCTTTGATACTGACGAGGAAGGGTATAGGGGACAGTGGTGACTCCTGTGGTGTGCCTTTGTCGGTGGCGAAAGCCTTTGAGTTTTTCCTGTTGAAGCGGTATGACGTGGCTCGGTTGGTTCCCCCGTGTTTGACCCACTGCGTGAGGTGTTGGCTTTTTCTAACTATGGTTTGGCAGACTCGGTTTAGTTGGAGGTGGTCAAAAGCCACCTCTATGTCCCGGGGCGTGAGGCAGGTGTGTTGTCCTGAGTTGTCTCTTATTGTGTCGTTGAGGGCTTGGCTGGCGTCGGTGGTGCCGTTTTGTTTTCTTCTGCCGTACATCTTGTTGTCGAGTAGTCCGAGGTCAGCATTCCTTTGAACCACCACCTTTTCCAAGATTTTGGCCAGTATGGTTTGGAGTTGTCTTGGTCTCCAGCCTTTCGTGATGGGTTACGTGGCCTGTTTTGCCTTTGGGATCAGCATGGTGTTGCGGTTTTTGCAGGTGTCGGGGATGCCTTTGGCCCAGGCCCTATTCATTGTCCTCAGGAAGAGGTCTTCCAGGAGCTTGCATAGTTCTTCAATTAGTCTTGTGTTGATGTGGTCCGGTCTGGGGGCTGCACTGTTTGGTGAATGTCTGATGGCGGCATTGAGGATGCCGGTGTTGAGTGGCTCGGCTTTGGTTCTGATGTGGGTGTTAGCTCTGCTGGGTTCTCCTCCATAGAGGGAAACCTGAAGTTCCTGGACGATGTGTGAGTGTTCTGCTGCTATACCTCCTCCGATCATTTGAAAGGCTGGAATGGGGTGTCTAGTTTGTCTAGCCATAACTGTGCGGAAGCATTTTAGGTCCGTTTCCTCTTGTTACAATCCTCTCTTCTCCGCGTGATACTTGCAGCAGGTAACCGATAGTCTCCTAACGATCACTTCTTCTTAGCCCGATAACTGTTGTGATAGCTAAGTCCGTTAACTCCTATCTAGCAACGTCGATCGCCAGGCTCATATAAGACCCACTGGTCTTGATTCCCGAAAGCTTGATAGGTAAAGATTTTTATATTGAAAGTATAGAGTATGAAAGAACTTAGATGGTTGCGTGAAGAACCCAAATCCCATGCCTTTTGTTTTTTCGCATTTTTTTTCACTTTTTTTTCATGTGCTTTGTTTTATTCGTCATCTAGGTACAAAGACTATGTGCAGCGCTAGCTATGGTAAAGAAAAACCTCCGTGAAGCCACCAGCGCCAGGGAAAAAGCCATCAACCCAAGTCTCTCTGGTATGAGACCAACCGCACACCAGCCACGCAAAATAAGAAATCAAACTCCTACTAAAGGGGCGGAATAAGAAACATCAAATAAGTAGATGGGGAGGAATCAACAGGAAAACCCTTGCCGTAGACACCAACAAAAGAAATAATTGTTAGACCACTTAATCGAAACCCTAGGTAACAACAATGAAAGAAGAACAAAGGGGGTGCGGGAGTCACTATGAACCATGTGACGTTGCAGAACACCATGACTGTGGACCGTGAGGCGACGTAGACATTACTGGAGAACCCAAGGCGTTGACATCCTTCACCGAGGTAGTGCAATACGATGACTGAGCGTAACCGATGGGCGCGACCGTGGCAATTGCTAGGGCGGCGAAGGCAGTAGGGTGCCAGCCGAGTGAATGGACTGTAGCTGTAACCGAGGAACGGGACGAGACCTGAAGGGGGAGAGGAGGGGTATACCCAATAACTGTGGAAACTATAGGTAACCGTGTGCGTGTCTAACTAGGCAGCCTCTAATGGAAGTGAAGAGAACGGAGAAATCGACCGTGGCCAGTTGAAAGGTTTTCTCCTACTGCGAACTGTAGTCCCAGCCGTCTGTAACATGGGCGAAAGGGTGTTGCCGACGGTGCGAACGCTAAGCCAGGCAGCGAAGCACAAGCGAAAAGCGGGGGTGCATGAGCCAAACGACCCCTAGAAATAAGTACGCAAGGGCCCAAGGACATGATAAGGGAAGTAAGGCGGGAGGGGGGGGTGCAGCTCACTGAGAGTGCGGGTGCAGCACCCTCAGAGTGCGGGGGTGGTGGATGTTGACGATGAATTCTCATGGTGTTGAGATTTCAATCGCCAGGTGTGTAGAGGAGATGGTTCGTGACCCAAATCCCATGCCCCGAGACTGCCCTTATATAGGGGTTCTTCCCTCCACCCTAACCCTGCGTGACTAATCGTCTCGCGTCATGCAACTCATGACTCATCATGAGTCGTAGTGTGAAACCCATCAGCAGACCCGTCCAAGTCAGGTACGCCCTACCTCGGGGCCAATCAAAACCCAGAAAACAAGTCATGTGCCCTAACAGGGTCACATGCGTGAAACCCATGACTCATAAATATGAGTCATGTGCGAGATACATAAACCACATGAACACAATCATGCGTCATGTCAAATATCAACCAATCATAATAAACCAATGACACGCTATTGCGTCGTCAGGTAAAATCCTATGAGTCACCTGATCTCATAGCGTGAAAGATAACCAACCGATGGCTAATGACTATTAGTCATGTGAGAGTCTGCCTTGCTTAGTCACCGTTTGTGACATTAGCTCCCTTCCCCCTCTTGCATCAGTCCCACGATGCTGAACTGCTTCCATCCACACGATACCCCGATTTGCCGCATCTTCTGTTTCGCTCGATTGTAGGCTTGTTGGAGTTTTTCTTTCTCCTAGTTGAGTGGTGCGAGGTCGTTGTCTTTTGCCACTATGATTTGGGCAGCCGGATCGAGTTGCCTTCGGAGGTCAGAGATCAGTGTTTCCATTGCTTCCACATCTGGAACGTTTTTTTTGGTCCCCTCCCCTCCTACACGTGTCCTCACGACTTTTCTCTTGCTCTTTTCCCTCGTGTCATTCTTTGACAGGGTACCTTTTTCTCCCACTTGTCTGGGGCAGTATCTGGCGTCCACCTTTTCCGACCGGTGTTCCTTGCAGTTGTCGTTAAAACAGTGCTCCCAGCTCGTGAGGTCTCCGTGGGCCCTTCTAGCCCTTCGCTGCCGAGGTTGTTGTTGTGGGGCCCAGTCCTCTCCTGGGTTCGCTTCCATCTCCTGTCACGAGTCATGGTCGTGGGCGACACTTGGTTTTCTCGATCCTCTGGTGAATTGTGGGTACCTGCCTGACCCTTGTTTTTCGCCGAGAGGGATTTGGCATCCATCGTCCATGCAGCCCGTCCAGCGCATGGAACCGTGTGCCACCTCTCTTCTTGGGGAGCCCGAGTATTCTGGGCTAGTGGGGGTAGCGTTGCCGGCAACGCGCTGGGCGTTGTTCCCTGGTGTGTGTTAATGTCGTGCTTGTGTGACGACGGGGCGCGGTGCAGAGGAAGATCTGTTGATCGTAACGTGGATCCACTCCGGGCTTTCCTGGATAGCGCCGGTGGAATCGTTGGACGGTGTGTTCTGCATGGTTGAAGTTTTCTGCGGGGTAACACACTTTATCGTGTTCTTGTGAGTAGCCTTTCCACTTAGCTCGGTATTGTAGCTTGTTGAAGTGGAGTCGAGAGTTGATAATTTCGTCAAGTTCGTATTCGTCTTCTCCTTTTATCTGATAGGAGGAGGAGGTTCTTTGATCTGTGCGGGGATCGGTTGTCTTGGTATGGTTCGAGGAAGGAGATGTGGAAAGTGTTGGGTATGGCCCTGGAGGGTGGTATGGCTAGTTTATAAGGGCTTGTCCCAATCGTTGCCAATATTTTGAAGGCTCCGATTTTCTTATAGTCTAACATTTTCGATTCTCTCGTGGTTTTGATATTCCGTGCCAACAGCCACACCATATCTCCTGACTTCAGGTTTGGATCGGGTTTTCTGTGTAGATCATAGTATTCTTTTTGTGGTAATTGGACGGCCACCATCTGGTTTCTTAATAACTCATGTAACTGAGTCATTTCTTCTGGTTTCGTTTGCTTTCCTGGAATCAGATGACCGCTCATCTCGTATTCAGGGTTAATGCCGTAGTTTGCAAAGAATAGTGTGTTCTTGATAGTTTCTTGATATCCGTTGTTGTATGCAAATTCTGCAAGTGGTAGGTGACCACACCAATCGTCTTGTTGATAGTTGATGTATGCTGGGTGGTATTGTTCTAATATGTTATTGGTCCATCGGATCAGTCCGTCTGTTTGTGGATGGAACGCCGTCCTGAGTCTTCGTTCGATTCCTAGTTTCCCCGTAGTTTCTTTCCATAGATCTGAGGTAAACAGCGTCCCCCTGTCGGTGATGATGTCGTGTGGTAGTCTGTGTAGTCTGACTATCTCCCTCATGAAGAGATTTGTGAACTGCCGTGCGTCGAGGTACTTCAAGCATGGAATGAAATGGCTCATTTTGGTAGGCCGATCGATGACCACCACTATGGTGTCATATCCTTCTGATTTCGGCAGGTCGGTAATGAAGTCCATAGCTATGAATTTCGATGGTCGATCGGGAGCCTCATTTGACTGTAGCAATCCGTAGGGTGCATGTCAGACCACTTTGGTCCATGGACATGCGTCGCAATTCTTTCTGAATTGTTTAATATCTTCTCTTATCTTTGGCCAATAGTATCGTCGGCTGATGAGTTAGGTAGTTTTTGGCGTTCCGCCATGTCCCGCTTGTGGGGGGTCGTGATATTTAGCGATAAGAGTGGTTTGTATCCCTTCGTCCTTTGGTATCCAACTCTTTCCATGATACCATAAGAGGCCGTCCTTCCATTGGCATAGCCCTAGTGCTATTCCCTTCATTTTTGTCTTTCCTTCATGCAGGTTTCTTTTGATATCCTGGATTTCGTTGAGGTCTTTGCTTGCGTTCTGTATTTCCCCTTCGTGCTTGTTTCAGAATTCGCTTGTTTCCAACATGTCGAGCCTGATTTCTTCGGTCTCTGGGATGTCCCAGTATCGATCCTGTGGTAGTAAGATTCCCACTCTTCCAGTGAGTCTCTTGTCTCCCTCTCTTCTTGTGAGGGCGGCTGGCTTTCATCCCTCTTTTCCTGGTCAGTATTCGATTTTGAAGTTGTATTGACTTAATTCTTGGATGCATCTTGCTTGTCGTTCGTTTAGTTCCTTCGTCGTCCTGAAGGTGACTAAGTTCTTGTGGTCTGTGAGGACCCGTATGGTTTTGGGGTTACCTGTCATGTATCTTTTCTATTCGTGGAATGCTTGAACTATCGCCAGTAGTTCCTTGTCGTGAATGTCGTAGTTGCATTCGGCGTCTGACAGTTTCTTGGATCGGTACGCCACTTGCCTGCATTTTCCGTCCTGGCATTGTTGTGACAGTATACCGGAGCAGTGGTATTTTGAGGCGTCTGTTTCGATTTTGGTTGGTGCGAGGGGGTCGAAGTAGACCAGTACTTGTGCCGTGGTAAGTTTTGTCCGTAATTCATTGAAGGCTTGCTGTTCTTTGTCTCCCCATTCCCAGGTGCCAATGCATCCCTTCTTTGTTTTTGCATATAGTGGTTTGGCCATTCTGCTGAAACCTTCTATAAATCGTCGATAGAAGTTGCAGAACCCCAGGAAGCATTGGATTTCGTTGATTTTCTTGGGTGTTGTCTTGTCCCAAATGGCTTGTGTCTTAACTGGGTCGGTCTTGACCCCTTCTCATCCGATGATGAATCCTAGATATTCTGTCTCGTTTTGGTGGAACTCGCATTTTGATGGTTTGATCTTCATTCCTGATTTTCGTATTGCCTCCAGGATATTGCTGACGTCTTTATGGTGTTGTTGTAGGGTATTCGAACACACGAGTACGTCATCCAGATACACGATGCAACACATGTCGATGTGTTCCATAAGGCCCTTATTGATCCATCGTGGGAACGCGGCTCCTGCGTTGCATAATCCAAATGGCATAACTAGGTATTGGTAAGTCTCTAGTTTGGTTGAAAAGGTTCTTTTCCATTCGTCTCCTTCTCTGATTCGAATGTTGTGGTAGGCGTCCTTGATATCCAGCTTGGTGAAGTATTTGGCTCCTCCTAGACTATCCAGTGCTTCACTAATGAGCGGTAGCGGGTGTCGATCCTTCTTGGTGACTTCGTTGAGCACCCGGTAATTGGCGCAGAGACTGAGTTTGCAATCCTTTTTCTTGACAAACATAATCGGTAAAGCCCTGCCGATTTTACCCCTCGGATCTATCCTCGATCTTTGTTCTGTTTGATGTATTGGAGGAGTTCCTCCAATTGGTCGTAACTGAGGCCATATATCTTTTTGATGGGTACCCCTTTGCCGTCTTCCAGGTCGATTCCCGGATCGATGCCTGGCCGGTTGGGCGGTACCCTCGTCTTTTCTCCTTTTTCGAAGAGATCCAAAAGGGGGTGATATTCTCGGGGGACCGTGGCTCATACGTCCCGGTCTTTGTGGTTTTTTTTTGTTTTTTATCAATAGTTCGGTGCTAATGTTGATAGCTTCCAACTGAATTTTGTCTTCCATTTCATCCCCTCTTAGGATGCCGGGGGTCTCTCCTCTTTGGTAGAACTGTTCCAAAGCTCTTGCCAATATCTCGTTGATCTTCATTTTCGGTTTCGCCTTCTGGCCCTTGACCTCTTGGTCCATGGTGGTGTCTCAGCTTTCGAACACCTGATCTCCTCTCTCGGTATCATCCAACTGAGTCACTTGTTGTATTTCCCTGTTGTCAAATTTTGCGATGATCAGTTGTGCTATTCGGTCTCCTTTTTCCACTCGGTATGGTTGTTCTCCTAGCTTGGCTAGGACCACCTTCACTTCTCCTCTGTAGTCGGAGTCTATCACACCTGCATTTGTCATGAGTCGGTGTTTGACTGATAGACTGCTTCGTGGTGCAATTCGTCCATAGGTGTTGTGTGGCAATCCGATAGCTATCCCCGTCCCAACAACTGCCTGTCCTCTGGCAGGAACGTCGGTTCCTTCGTTTGCATACAGGTCGTGTCCTGCCGCCCTGGCTGATCCCTTTTTGGGTAATCTGGCCTCCTGTCACAAACGGTGAGTAAGCAAGGCAGGATCTCACATGACTAATAGTTATTAGTCATCGGTTTGTTATTTTCAAATGACGACGCAATAGCGTGTCATTGGTTTATTGTTATTGGTTGATATTTGACATGACGCACAATTGTGGTCATGTGGTTTATGTATTTCACACATGACTCATAGTTATGAGTCATGGGTTTCACGCATGTGACCCCTTGAGGGCATATGACTTGTTGTATGGGTTTTGATTGGTTGCGAGGTACGGCGCAGCTGACTCGTTGGTGTCAGCTTATGGATTTCACATTATGACTCAGTCTGAGTCATGAGTCGCGTGACGCAAGGGAATGAGTCACGCAGGGTTAGGGTTGAGGGAAGAACCCCTATATAAGGGCACCCTCGGGACATGGGATTTGGGTCAAGCTACTCGCCCTCCACCACCCCCCCCCTACATTCTACACAAACGCATACCCCGCCTTGCTTACGGGACATACCCCCGCGCCTCACCTCTCCACTCCGTCCCCTGATGGAGATACCTCCCATCCCCCCAGGCAACCAGGCCTTGGCAGCTGCCATCTCCCGCGCCAACACCTCGCG
>Ga0307507_10009173_pt1 | contig 13288 bp, 8 predicted proteins | sample 7_EM_MG_FD_207223 | JGI IMG/M metagenome (GOLD analysis project Ga0307507, IMG submission 207223) | Populus trichocarpa ectomycorrhiza microbial communities from riparian zone in the Pacific Northwest, United States - 7_EM | ecosystem: Host-associated > Plants > Roots > Unclassified | place...
TCTTGCATCTTCTTTGCTTCTTCCTCTCGGGTCTCAAGCTCGGCTTGTATCATAGAAACTCGGTTTCTCATACCATTTATTTTGTCCAGGTATTCCTTCATGTCTGACTCAGCTATCCTCCTTGCTTTTCTCTTATCGTCAACCTGTACCTGATATCAAGTTCTTAAGCTTCTTTCTTCTTCAATGGTGAGTCCAGCTAATCTGTTCTTCTCTTTTTCAGCTTCCCATTTCAATTTATATTGGTCTCTTTCTTTCTTCAGAGAAGCTATTGTCTCTTTGTCAGCAGACTTTCTACTTTCTGAGGCCCTTTTTAGAGTCACTAATTCTTGCTCCACCATTACATGCTTGTTTACCAACTCATCATACTTGACCTTCCCTTCTTCTAGTTGCTTATTTGCTTCGGGCTGGTTCCTCCTTAACTTAACAATTTGCTCATCTTTTTCCTTCAATTGCTGATCTAGAGAGGTCTTCATCTCTTCTTCTTTTAAAAGTTGGTTTTCTAGGAATTTCTGATGATTTATGCTATTGCTGAGCTCAATCCTCAGCTTTTCCAACTCTTCTTGGAGATCTTCTTCATTGTTGACCCTTTTTCTTTTCAGCTCCAATGTCACAGATGGCTTATCTTGGGCTCTTCTTTGCTCTTTTGCCTCTTGAAGTATCTTAGATGAATCACCACTCCTCCATATTGAGTATGTAGGGCTAGCAGAGAACTCTTTTTTATGCTCTTCCCTATAGACCAAAACAGGCTGCTTCCAGTCATTTCTGATGGCATCTAACATATCCAAAGAATTGGCTTCTTTAAACAGACCGGTATATTCGGCTAATCCCTAAGTTCTTGGCACGTATTGTACTTCTCCAAACTGTCTAGCCACAAATGAGGGTGAGTAACTGATATAACTAGTTAAGCCAATCAATGGAACCCATGCTTTGTCGCCACAACTCATGAGATAAGATGAACCGCTTACCCAAGGAGCTTTCCATCTAATATTACTTTGGGGAAGTGCTTGATATTTCTTTACCCATGCCTTTTCATCCAAATCACTCCATTATTCAGTCAGCACCAACTTAAGAGGCCTCATGTTAAAACACCAAAAATTATTGAAGACTTCTTTTGACGTTTCCAAGTGACTAACTATCCACGTGAATAAGAGAGGAACACAGCATCGCATCGCCCCTTTCCCATGCAGTCTGCAATGATTTAGAGATAGGAAGGTTTCACCTAAGATAACTGAAGTAGGGTTATTCCTTGTCTGTTCAAATTCAAGGAAAGCGTTAGCAGCTTTAATGCTAATAATTCCAGGGGCTTCCAAAGGAAACAGAACCAACCCAAAGATGGCGAAAGCAATTATCTGATATCTTTCTTCACCTAACTTCCCTTTTTCTTTATCCGTTTTCAATTTATTCTCAATCATTTTCCATTTGAACCCTCCATTGGATGTCATGTATCGATCAACTTGGTCCAAATGTAGAAGTTTTGCAACTGCTGCAGCTGTTCTCTCAATTCTTTGCCTGAAGTACACTTTGTAAGGGTCATTCAAAAAACTCAAGATCTGGGCATACTCTTCAAGAGTAGGGGTTATATCAATATCCCCGAAGGTAAAACATCTGTAGCTTGGATCCCATAAATGCATCAAGGCTTTGACTGCTGAAATCTGAACAGGAATTTTTATTAGATGAGCGATTCTTCCATACTTCTTCTCAAACAGATTCTCATCTATACATCTCAGAATTGGGCAAAGGAGGCTCCCATGCTGTTTCTTTCAGGTAAAACGGGGAAGACAATGAACAGTGACCACACAACGCGTCGTCTAGTCCCCTCTTTTTTTTTTATGCAAAACGACGCTGTTTTGGAATGAATTAGGGATTTTTACTGAATTTCAATTTAGTCCTCCAGCTTTCAATTGAGTTCAATTGAACCCCTAATTGACCATAAACTTTTGATTTAATGCAATTAAGCCCCTGATGAACTTCAATTGGAACCCCGAAGTTACGCGCCTTTTACAATATGGTCCTTGGTCTCAGATTTTGTCAGTTTAACCCCTAATTGACCATTAAACTTTTAATTTCTTCAATTTCACCCCCGGTTTTTGTCAATTAAGCTCCTCAATTTTGGCGCCTTTTGCAGATTGGTCCTTGTCTGTGAATTTCTTCAATTTAGCCCCTAATTGACCCCAAAACTTCAATTTTCTTGCAATTTGGCCCTTAATTCCAATCAATTAACTTGGTAAAAATTAAATTTGGTCTTTTAAAATTCCAATCTTCTAAATTAAGCCCAAATTAGGCCCCCAAACTTAATTTTTCACCAATTAAACCCCAAATAAAATTTATTTGACCCATTTAAAGTATAATTAAGTCCTTGCACTTAATTAAATCCTTCAATTGGACCCAAATTAATTATCAAACATAATTAAAATTTAATTTGGCCCATGTTTAAATTAAATTGGCCCATTAAAAATTTAATTATGTCATTGAACTTAATTTTTATGCAAATTCATCCAATAATAATTTAATTTGACCTTGAATTTGCATTTTGTTTTCATTTTTGGGCATAATGAGGTACAATTAGGTCTTGAATTTCCTCCAAAAATTACAACTCGATTTCCCGACCTGCTTTCTCCATGTTGCCAGCCTTTATTTTATTTTTTGATTTTCATTTTGAAAAAAAAAGTGAATTTTGGGGAATAACCCAGAATTGGGTTATGACAGGAAAGCTAAGACATGAGACTACAAGTTCTCTGAATAAAGAAGAACCAAGTTCTGCCTCTAAGACATTCAAAATTGCTCATCAACAAACATTTGAATTGTTACTGTCCAACTGTTACTATCTGACTTCTCCTTAGATTTTTAACTATATCTAGAGTTATAAAACTCCAATTCAAGCGAGATTAGTCTCGTTATAAAGCTAAGACATGAGGCTACAAGTTCTCTGAATAAAGAAGAACTCAGTTCTGCCTCTAAGACAGTTAAAATTGCTCATCAACAAACATTTTCTGGGTAAATTATCATGGTTTCACATCCCCAATCACATACACCCATGAATTAACTTAATTTTAACAACAAATACTTTTCCCCCAATTCAAGTCTAAGAACCCTAATCTATAACTCACATCAACGCATCAATTCATTATCGAATTTGAAATGACTTATAAGATCATATTTAGAACACCTTACCCGGTACGAATTAAGGTTTTGATCTTCAACTAGTTGAAGATTTTCAACTCCCTCCTTTCTTATCTAATGACAGCCAGCCCTCCATCTTGTCTTCTTGTTCAATTTTTCTTGTTAATCCCTTGCCCACAAGTGTTTATTCCATCTATAAACCCTTAATCTTGGATGGGTTCTTTAAATTTTGGTGTTTCTCTCTTGAGTTTGCAAGAATGGATACATAAACTCCCTCTTTTCTTTCCTTACGATTGCTGCAGATTTTTGGTGAGAATAGGAGTATTTATGCTCTATAATTTTTCTTATTTGCATTTAGGCCCCCGCATCTTTTTTTCTTCTATAATTAAGTTATACCTCTTTTTATTTCTTATAATTTCACCCCACAACTTTTAGTTTAGTTTATTTTCATTAATTTAATCCAACCCTCAACATTTTCGGGTTGATTTATAATGTCTCGAAATATTTCGTCCAGAAACTTATATCAAAAAATTTCTGAATTCCCGTTTTTATTTAACCATATTCATGAATTTCTTCACTTTTATTTCTCATGTAGTTAGTTTGCAATCTAAACAACCTTTATTTTTCCCCGGGTTTTACATGTACTATGCTAACTGCTAGCCAATTTGTTCCCGCTGGAGCTGTTGGCTGTGATTTTCTTTGGGTTTGCTGCCTTTGCTGTATCTTGGTTGCTGGTAGGGTTTGTGGTTAATTCTGTTGGTGTTGCAGTGCTGCTGGCTTGCTCTTGGCTTTCAGTAGCTTTGTTTCTTGTGTTTTGTTTTGGCTTTATGGGAGTCTGTTCCCCTAGCCTTATTTGTTTTTGGGAGCCTGTTCCCTCTTCAGTTCCTATCAGTACCTAAAATTTAGTCTGCTCTGCTGGTGTCTAGTCAAAGCCTCTGTTGATGGTTAGCCACGTGCTAGCTTTTTGTATACGCTTCTAGATGCAGGTTGCTTTTTGCTGTGCTGGTTCCTGCATCCTAGTTTGCCAGTTTAGGGGTTTGTTTTAGGGAGTTTGTTCCCTTTTTATGGTCTGTATATGCATGTACAGTTGACTTGCTGGTTTATAACTTTGTTTTTATTTTTTATCTATAAATTTCTTACATTTGATAAAGAAAAAGAGCTCTCAGCCAAAGAGCTCCCAGCAAGGAAGTTAGGAATGAGAAGCTTTGGTTTGTAGTGAGAGAAAGGACTTATGATCAGCTGTGAGCCTTCGATTCATCTCACTGTACAACATTTTCTGCTCCTAACCTTTGTCCTCATCACGGCTCTTCTTGGTTCACACCTCTGGACTCCTTCTCTGCGCTGTTTGTGCCATGTGAGCGACACGTTTGTCTGGCACGGTGTTCAGGTATTCTCTTGATAATTGTGGGTCTTTGTGAGGTCATATGTTTTACAGATCTAACTCATGGGAAAATCTAAGAAGAAATCGTTGCTTCTTCGTGCTGCCCAGTCGGATGGCCCTCATCCTGCTTCACGACCATCTCCTGATGTCAAACGCTGCTCTCGATCTTTTGCTGGGGGCTCCCCCATATCAACCCTAACTGTTCCAATCAAGGCTCAAGGGGGCTTTTCTCATCATCCTCCTGCTTCTCAAGTACCCGTCACTAACACGATATCTTTCACTCAAACGCTATATTCTGTGAACAATGATGTTCCTAGGTACTCTTCTGTGATCAGGGTTGCAAGGCAAATTTTGGATGAGTGTCCTGAATTACTTGCAGGACACAACATGAATTCTACTCAACAAGCTCTTGTTGTCGCTAGTCCCCAACCAGCCTCGCAAACTTTTCAGCTTCCACTGGCTGGTGGAGTCAATGGGCATTCTCCTAGCGTCGCTCTCCCTGGTGGTTTTGGCCAGGGTTCGCCCCCCTCCAGCTCCCCCCCACCAGGTATTAATCTATCTCTTGTTGATGAAGATTGCCCTAGGGTCACTACCTTGCCCACCACTGCGTCTGGCCCTGATCTTACTCCTGTTTGCTCATTTTATAATTATGATGTATGTCCTTTGTTACCTGAAGATTTCGGTGAACTTAGAGACATTTGGAAATTGTGTTTAATTGGATATTCAATTAGTAAAACTCTTGGTTATACTATTCTTGGGAAATACATGGAAAATGTATGGAAATGCAATGCCACTCTGCACATCCATGATTCAGGCTGGCTGGTCTTCCGCTTCTCTTCTGCCACTAATATGGGTAGAGTGCTTTGCAGAGGCCCTTACTCTTTTCAGGGTAAACCGTTAGTCCTTAAGCCGATGCCTCCTTACTTTGATTTTGGCAAACTAGATATGTTGTCTGTGCTGGTCTGGGTCCGTCTCCCAAACTTCCCACTGGAATGCTGGTCACCGGCATGCCTGTCAAAAATCAGTAGTGTTATTGGCAAACCTATTAGATGTGATGACCTCACTCTCTCCATGTCTCGGGTGTCCTTTGCTCGAGTCATGATTGAAGTGAATATGTCTGATGACTTGCCTCGTTCAATCAGCCTCTCCATGCCAGATGGAACTATTATTAAGCAAAGGGTCATCTATGAATACAAGCCTCAATTCTGCTCCATTTGTTGTATTCCTGGTCATACCAGCAATGTATGTCAGAAGCTTAACTCAGGTGCTGAGGATACTTCTGGTTCTGGGATGATAAAACAAGCATCTGCCTCTCCTTCTTGGGTTCTTCCAATCTGGCCAGCTTCTTAAGCAGATAAATCATTCTATTATAGCTTTGGTGTTGAAGTCTCCTCATGTTTCTAATGCCAGCGACTTCAGGCCCATTTCTTGTTGTAATGTAATGTATAAGATCATCTAAAAAATTCTAGCTGACAGAATGGGGCGTGTCCTTGATGGCATCATCAGGCCCATGCAAAATGCCTTCCTAGGTGGTCGTCGCATGGTTGACAATATCAATCTTTTGCAGGAGCTGCTCAGGCATTATGAAAGGAAAAGAACCTCCCTTAGATGCCTTATTAAAATTGATTTTAGAAAAGCCTTTGACTCCGTTCAATGGATTTTCCTGCAACATCTGCTTCTCCTTCTTGGCTTCCCTGACATATTTGTTCACCTTGTTATGACTTGTGTTGAAACAACTTCATACTCAGTTGCTGTCAATGGAGAGCTCTTTGGTTTTTTTCCAGGTAGATGCGGTGTGAGGCAAGGGGATCTGCTATCACCATATCTATTCATTATTTGCATGGAATGCCTCTCTAGGATGTTGAGCTTAGCATCTCAGAATCCTTCCTTTCGGTTTCATCCAAAATGCAAGACGTTTGGACTCTCCCACCTTTCCTTTGCTGATGATATCATTCTGCTATGTCGAGGGGACATGAATTCAGTTCAGGTGCTATTCCAGCAATTGATGCTCTTTGGGCAAACATCTGGCCTGAATATTAATATCTCAAAATCATCAATATATTTTGGTGGAGTTACTGATCGATTGAAGCAAGCTATTTTGGTAGACACCGGATTCTCTGAAGGTGCCTTCCCTTTCAGATATCTTGGAGTTCCTCTAAGCCCCCATAGGCTCCTTGCAAGCCAGTATTCCCCCCTCCTACACAAATTAGAAGCTGCTATTCAAGGATGGATGGGTAAGCATCTTTCCTACGCAGAAAGGCTTGAGCTTATTAAGTCTGTATTATATGGGATGGTGCAGTTTTGGGTTACTATTTTCATATGTCGCGTGCTATCATTAGGCAAATAACCTGCCTAGGCCGAAAATTTCTATGGATAGGCGATACCTGCAGAAATAAGTCTGCTCTTGTGGCTTGGAAAACTGTTTGTCTTCCGAAGCATGAAGGAGGTTTGGGCTTGCTTCATATCCAAGTGAGTAACAACTGTTTCATTGCCAAACACCTCTGGAACATTCATCTAAAGTAAGATTCCATTTGGATTAGATGGATCCATCACTTTTATTTAAACAGCCACTCCATTTGGAATGCCCATGCTCAAAGGACCTCCTCACTGTTGTGGAAATCAATCATTCTTCTCAAAAATCAACTTGTTGAGATATACGGGGGACACCAACAAGTTATTGATTTAATGGCAGGTTGGGAATAGAAAGGAGGTGGGTTCACTTCTAATGCTTATGCCTCTCTTAGACCTTAAAGCCAAGCAGTCAACTGAGAGAAGATAGTTTGGGAGCAATGGGCCCTTCCTAGACATAACTTCACCTTATGGCTGGCCATGCTTGGGAAGCTTCGTACTAAGGACTGCCTGAAGTTCATTCACATTGACACATTATGCATGTTCTGTAGGTAGGTAGAGGAAAGTCATGAACATTTATTCTTTGGCTGTAGCTAGACATTTTCTCTGTGGAGCAAGGTGAAATCTTGGCTAAAAATAAGCAGGCGTATGTCTACCCTCAAAAGTGCAGTGCGAGGTTTACGCTGTAAAAGGAAGACCTTGGAAGCTAGAAAGCGAAGAGTTTCTCTCTATATCTTAGTCTACCTGATCTGGGAGGAAAGAAATAAAAGAATTTTTTATGATAAGAGTACTTCACTTGCCCTAATCTTTCAGAAGTTCCAAATCATATTCTACATGATTCTTCATTTACATGAGAAGGATCATACCCTCATCAATGTTGCTTGGTGATTTCTCTAGTGGATGAGTCCTCTGGCTGGTTGGGCTGTTTTGTGGCTGCCTAATGCTAAGGGTTATGGGTATTTTATGGTCCTTCATTTTTTATGGGCGATCAGGGTTGGCTATTCCAGCTGAGTCCTTGGAGAGCTGAAGTTTACTCTTTGGGTTGGTTGTTGTTCTTCTGCATGGCGCATGCATGCGATCTACGTAACACGCATTAATGACTCTCTCTTTTAGCTTGGATGGGTGGGAGTGCTTCTGATTGGCTATTCTTTGTTCTCTGACCGTGATGAGGTCAAGCATCTGCATGCTCTTGCACGTGGCTTTGTTTGCTGGATTATTCAGTTGCTGGCTGCTATTGTTGACTTGGTCCTTTGGATGCTCTTGGGACATCTGTCTCCTTTGACTGACTCCATTTGTCTGTTTTGGCCTTCATTTCAGCTTGTTGTTGTGCATTGCCTTGCATGGCTTGCTATTGGCGGGAGCTTGCTTCCTGTGCTGGTTTTCTTGTAAAAATTATTTGTGGTTCTTAGGATGTCCCTTTGTCCTGTCTTTTGCTTTGTGTTAGGTTGGGAACCTTGTAATTTTTGGTTCCTTTCATAATCGTTGTCTATTTTTTTTGCAGTTTTTTAATTTCTGTTGTGTAGGTCTCTAAGGGAGCATGTTCCCTTTTTGTTTATCCTTGTATCTGAACTTGCTGGTTCACCAGCAATGTATATTTTTTGATCATTTTATACACTTATATTTTGATAACAAAAAGAAAAAGAAAGAGCTCTCAGCGCTGTTCGCCCCGTGTGAGCGGTGCGTTTGTCTGGCACGGTGTAAGTGTATTCTCTTGATCATCACGGGTTTTTATGAGGTCCTTTGAATTGCAGGCTTAACTTTTAGGAAAATCTAAGAAGAAATCGTTGTTGCTTCGTGATGCCCAGTCGGATGGTCCTCGTTTCGCACCACAACCATCCCTTGTTGACAATCGCAGCTCTCGATCTCCTCTTGGAGGCTCCCCTATATCAACCCTAGCTGTTTCAAAAAAGGCTCCGAAGGGTTTTTCTCCTCATCCTCCTGCTTCTCAGGTACTAGTCACTAATGAGGTTTCTTTCACTGAAACCCTGGATTCTGTGAATAGTGTTGTGCCTGGGTCCTCTTCTGCGGTCGGGGTAGAAAGGCAAGCTTTGGATGGTTATCCTGGGTTACTTGCAGGACCCAACATGAATTTTTCCCAACAACCTCTTGTTGTTGTTGGTCCCCTATCAGCCTCGTCAAGTTTTCAGTTGCCACGAGCTGGTGGAGTCAATGGGCATTCTTCTAGCGTTGTTCCCCCTAGTGGTTCTAGACAAGGTCCGCCCCCCTCCGGCTCCCCCCTTAGGTATTGCTCTATCTATTGTTGATGAAGATTACCCTAGGGTCACTACATTGTCTACCACTGCCTCTAGTCCTGACCTTACTCATGTTTGTTCATTTCATAATTCTTATGTATGTTCTCTGATACTTGAAGATTTCGGTGAACTTAGAGACATCTGGAAATTGTGTTTAATTGGATATTCAATTGGTTAAACTCCTAGTTATACTATTCTTGGGAAATTCATGGCAAATGTATGGAAATGCAATGTCACTCTGCACATTCATGATTTAGGCTGGCTGGTCTTTCGCTTCTCTTCTGAAGCTGATATGGGCAAAGTGCTTCGCAGAGGCCCTTAATCTGTTTAGGGTAAACCACTAGTAATTAAGTTGATGCTCCCTTACTTTGATTTTGGCAAACCAGATATATTGTCTGTGCCAGTCTGGGTCCGTCTCCCAAACCTTCTACTGGAATGCTGGTCATCGGCGTGCTTGCCAAAGATTAGCAATGTTATTGACAAACCTATTCGATGTGATGACCTCACTCTCTCCATGTCTCAGGTGTCCTTTGCCAAAGTCATGATAGAAGTGGATTTGTCTGTAGACTTGCCTCGTTCTATCAGCCTCTCCATGCCAGATGGAACTATTATAAGCAAAGGGTCATCTATAAATATAAGCCACAATTCTGCTCCATTTGTTGTATGCCTGGCCATACCAGCAATGTCTGTCAGAAGCTTAACTTTGGCGCTGAGGATACTTCTGCTTCTAGGATGATAAAGCGAGCATCTGTTGGTTTGCAGTTGACCTGTACAGTTGACTTAACTTTGGGTCATCTATGAGTTTGTTCCCTGTGTTTGTATATGCCTATACAGTTGACCTGCTGGTTTGCAGCTTTGTTTCATTTTGATCTATTAATACACTTATATTTTGATAAAAAAGAAAAGAAAAAAGAGCTCTTAGTGAGACGCTCTCGCTTGTAGTTGTTGAAGATCATCAGCCTTAATCACAGCACAATCATATCTAATTCCTTCCCTTTCTCTTGCTCACAATTATGTCATAATGTTACCTTCCTTTCTCATGTAATACGTTACCTATTTCTGATGTAATACGTTACCTATTAGATGTATATAAATACAAGCACACTCACCACCAAATTAGTGTGGCAGATTTCAAACATTCTCAACATTCTCATGGTATCAGAGCTTTCATTGGATTAACATCCCAAGATCCTAATGGCCTGCAACTCTTCTGATTCTTCTCCCACCCCTCTTCCTTTCAACACCATGATTCACATGGTTACAATCAAGCTCTCCTCCTCCAATTATCTTCTATGGAAGAGTCAGCTTCTTCCTCTTCTTGATAGCCAAGGTTTGCTAGGTCATATGGATGGCACCCTTGTGCTGCCACCACCATTTGATCCTCCCACCTCTCAGACACCAAACAGCAGTCACCTAGCATGGAAAGCAACTGACCAGCGTCTCCTCAGTCTTCTCCTCTCCTCTCTCACAGAGGAAGCCATGGCTGAAGCTGTCGGCCTCTCCACATCCCGTGAGGTCTGGACAGCCTTGGAAAGCACCTTCAGCCACCCTTCCAAGGCTCGTGAGATTTGTCTCAAAGATGACCTTCAATTGATGAAGCGCGGCACCCATCCAGTCACTGTTTATGCCCGTGCATTCAAAGTTTTATGCGATCAGCTTCATGCAATCGGTCGCCCAGTTGATGAAACCGACAAAGTTCACTGGTTTCTTCATGGTCTCGGGCCAGATTTCTCCACTTTCACAACTGCCCATATGGCACAAACTCTTCTCCCCTGTTTCTCTGATCTCGTCTCTAAAGCTGAGAGTTTTGAAATTTTTCAAAAATTCTCTGGAGACTTTAGCGCCTCCAGTTGCAGCATTCACTGCCAACAGAAGCTCTTCTCATCGTGGAGGCAGCTCCTTTCGCCACAATCGTGGTCGTGGATACGGGCCCAGCAACAACTCTTCTCATTCTGGACAGAGCCGTACTCACACCAACCAAGGTCGCCGTCCACCACGCTGCCAGATCTGCCGACTGGAGGGACATTATGCTGATCGCTGTAAGCAGCGCTATGATCAGCATGAACCCACATCATACCTTGCTGAGTCTGATTGGCTTTTGGATACAGGGGCTTTGGCTCACATGACTCCAGATAATTCCACATTGGAGCAGTCCACAGCTTACACGGGTAAGGAATGTGTAATTGTAGGGAATGGTGCGTCTTTACCCATTACTCACACAAGCAATATTTCCCATTCCCCAGATCTCAAATTATTAGATGTTTTGGTTGTTCCTCACCTTACTAAAAATCTTTTGTCCATCAGTAAACTCACAAATGATTTTCCTTTATCAGTTACCTTTGCTAATAATTTTTTCACTGTTCAGAATTGCCTAACGGGAAAGGTGGTGGCAACCGGTAGACGTGATGGAGGCTTATATGTGCTAGAGCGTGGAAATTCTGCATTTATTTATGTCCTTAAAAATAAATCTCTTCATGCTTCATATGATTTATGGCATGCACGCCTTAAACATGTGAATCATTCTATTCTTGCTTTATTAAATAAAAAGGACAACTTCATCTCACCTCTTTATTGCCATCTCCTAAATTATGTGACACATGTCAACTTGCAAAAAATCATCGCTTGCCTTATACTCGTAATGAACACAAGTCATCAAATGTGTTAGATATAATTCACTGTGACATATGGGGTCCTTCACCTGTAAAATCTAATTTGGGCCATAACTATTATGTTTTGTTTATTGATGATTATTCTCGCTTTACTTGGTTTTATCCTTTGAAATTGAAATCTGACTTCTATGATAACTTTATTCAATTTCAAAAATTTGTTGAAAATCAATATTCTTCTCGCATAAAAATTTTCCAAAGTGACGGTGGTGCAGAATTTACAAGCAATTGCTTCAAAACCCACCTTCGTACCTCGGGTATCCATCATCAGCTATCTTGCCCATATACTCCTGCCCAAAATGGTCGCGCTGAAAGAAAACATCATCATGTGACTGAAACTGGTTTGGCTCTTCTTTTCCATTCTCACACTTCTCCTCGCTTTTGGGTTGATGCCTTTAGCACTGCAGCCTACATCATCAACCGCTTGCCCGCACCGCTTCTCGAAGGTAAGTCCCCATTTGAACTTCTTTATGGTTCTCCTCCCAATTATGAGAATTTTCATCCTTTCGGTTGTCGTGTATATCCATGTTTACGTGATTATATGCCGAATAAATTTTCCCCTCGAAGTATTCCTTGCATTTTTATGGGCTACAACATTTCTTATAAAGGGTTCCGTTGTCTTGACCCTTCTATATCTAGAATATATATCACTCGACATGCTCAATTTGATGAAAATTACTTTCCCTCTCTAGATACCTCTCAGGCTCAACCTATGTCTTCCCTCCAATTTTCCAACTTTTTAGAACCAACCCCTCCCTATACAAACATGCCTGTTTCTTCCCCAACGCCACATTCCCCACATATTACACAGTCCAGATCTAACTCGTGTATTCTTTATACTGATCCCGTGAATGAGCCTATGCAGATGGACAATTCTATTGCAGGTTCTTCTCCGCAGCACTCGGACCCCAGTTCAACTTCCCTTGCACCAACTGAACCGGCTCCTTCTCTTCCAGATGCTATCTCTCAGATGAGTTCTCATCCTATGCTCACACAAGCCAAAGCTGGAATTTTTAAAACTCGGCACCCGGCAAATCTTGCTTTTCTGGGATCCTCTGGTCTTTTCTCAGCTCTTTTGGCATCTGTTGAACCAAAAGGATTCAAATCTGCTGCTAAGAATCCTTCTTGGCTCGCCGCTATGGATGAAGAAGTTCAGGCTTTGCAAAATAATCACACTTGGAATTTGGTCCCTCGACCAGCCAACACCAACATTGTGGGTTCTAAATGGGTATTTCGGACCAAATATTTGCCTGATGGTTCCATCGATCGTCTTAAAGCTCACCTTGTTGCCAAAGGCTATACACAAATACCTGGTCTTGACTACACCGACACTTTTAGCCCGATTATAAAGGCTACCACTGTCCGTGTTGTTTTATCTCTAGCTGTGACAAACAAATGGCCTCTTCGCCAACTTGATGTCAAGAATGCATTCCTCAATGGTCACCTCACTGAACAGGTCTACATGGAACAACCTCCTGGGTACATTGATCCTCGCTTCCCTAATCATGTTTGTCACTTGA